>Ga0209757_10000113_pt1 | contig 22388 bp, 34 predicted proteins | sample ETNvirome_6_1000_FD_185472 | JGI IMG/M metagenome (GOLD analysis project Ga0209757, IMG submission 185472) | Marine viral communities from the Pacific Ocean - ETNP_6_1000 (SPAdes) (version 2) | ecosystem: Environmental > Aquatic > Marine > Oceanic | place: Pacific Ocean | collected 2013-06-19 | reverse complement strand
TGTATTATTGGGTGAGTGGATACGGCCAAAGCATGGAGAAGAAAGAAACCTTTGCGAGGAAAGCATGTGAAGTGCTAAACGCTGGTGGAATTGATTGCTATCCTACAAGCCGCATGGATTAATATAGATATTGACAATTGGAGGGTTAATGTAATGCAATTAAATCCTAAGCATGATGCAATTGTAAACAGTACGACAATACATCCTAAGTATGTGTTCGATGCTGCTAACTATCCGCATGATATCATTAAAAATAGCACCAATAAGAAACTTGGTCGTAAAATAACTAAGGGTATATGGGAAGGAATGGCAATGTATACCCTAACACTGGTGGAGCGTGAAACCTGTACCAGAGCTTGTGAGCATTACCTGGATTGTTATATGAACAATGTGGCCTATGCTCATAGGTTTAAGGCTAATCAGGCTTTGATGGATAGGATGGAAAAACAATTGCCAGATATGGCAAGTAAACACAAGCGAGGTTTCGTAATCCGTTTGCATATAGGTGGTGATTTCTACTCTGTGGCCTATGTATTATGGTGGAAGAAAATGTTAGAAACATATCCAAACATGAGAATATATGGATATTCAAGATGGCATCCTGACACTGTTATAGGCAAGGCACTGGAACTATTGAGAAACAAGCACCACGATAGGTTCAAGCTTAGGTTTTCTAACTTGACAAGTGATCCGTTATCTGCTAATAGTGAAGACATGACAAGCAAAGGTATAACTTGCCCGGTACAAACAAATAAAACTGCTAGTTGTGGAACATGTGGGCTATGTTGGACAACTAAAAAGTCAATAAGATTCTTAACACATTAAATGGGGACAAAGTCATGAAATCATATAGACCTATGATGAAGATAAGTAATACAGAGTTTGCAGGGAACGGCTTACGTTTTACTACAAACGAAGAGGCATCCGCTCAAGCAGAGGAATTAATGAGACGGTGGACAGTACCTATCGGATATCGTGTGGACCCTAGTGAAGACGCACCTAACTATCGTTGGGATTTTAAAATCCAAAAATCAATTCACCTGGAGGTATAAAGTAATGATTGAAATACCAGTTCAAATTGACAATCAGTACAGGCATGCATATCCTATGACCGATGAAGGTAAGCAATTGTGTGCCTTAGTAGGAAAGAAAACCATCACCGAGAAAATGATTAGAAATCTTTACAAGATGGGGTATAAAGTAGTTGACAAAACCCCTAGACTAGTGTTTAATTACAAAACAGGAGAAAGGACCAATGTCCAACCATTACAACGAACAGATAATTGAAAATCTGTACTATAAATATCTCGAAGAGGGCTATCCTGACAACGTAGCTGAAGACCTTGCGACTGAAGAGTTTAATAACCTACCTGAACCTGACTATAAAGGAGACTAAACTAATGCTAGAACATTATGACTACAGCAAACACGCCAGCTTTGAAGCGACAAGGCAAGCCTGTTTTGAAGTAAAAGAATTACCTGCGCTATACAACAGGTACGGTTACGGTATCGGTGTGACTAATGTGCGTGAGCAGGTGCCAGATAAAAAGGTACTATGCCGTGTAGATCAAGAGACTGGAGATTTATCCTACCTTGCCACGGTAGGTGATAGGTACAAGGTAATACCTAACGGTGACATCCTGCAAACAGTTCACGGTCAAATGATAAGTGCATTTGGTCCTGAATATTTCAATGGTGATAATGATAACGCAGTAAAAATAAAGGTAACGCTTGCCAAGAATGGTGCGCATACCTTTGTAGAATATACCTTCCCACAACTTGCAGTTGAAATCGAAACTACCAATGGACATAGAACAAAGCTCTTATATAGACAGATATATAAGAATACTTTTGATGGGTCATCTGCCCTTACTATGTATGTTGGTAACATAGATTTCTTTTGCTGGAACGGCCAGATTAGTGGGGAATATAGTATGATAAGAGAATCCCACAGGGGCCATCTAAATATTGCTAACTTTGCGGACACGTTTAGGACTACGATGGATAACTATAAGGAAACATGTGGGGTCTATCGTAAGATGGCACAAGCTAAAGTAAAAGAGGGTGTTGCTGGTACGATCTTTGATAGGATGGTATACGGAAATAATCGTAACAAATGGCCTGAACAGACCCGCCTTTCAGATCACCTGCGGTCCCTATACCTAGACGAAAGAGAAACAAGAGGCTGGAATATATACTCAATGATGTCAGCCATGACAAGTTATGCAAAGAATGGAACAAGAAGTGGAAGTGTCCAGACGCTGGGTGATCAAAATGCTGGAAGGTTTGCCCGTGAACAGCGTGTAAACAAGTGGATGAGAAGTGAACCTTGGGCTGAGTTATGTTCCCATCATGGCATAGACTTGCAGGTTGCAGCTTAACAGGAAACGAGCCAGCTTGTTACTGGCTAGTCAGGTCCAGGTTCCCTGATGATAGAGAAGTGGTGTGACAACCATAAAAAAGAATCTACCAACAGGGTGAGCGTGGAGCTAACGCTATGAAGCGCTCACCCCCACTGGGGTAATTAATATGAAACGATTAAAAGAAATGTTACAAGTTATGTTTGATCCAAGCGGTGTCCCTTGGATCGTATGGCTACTGTTTCTAATATTTATTGTTGTAGTTATCTTGAATTTAATATAGAAAGAAATAAAAAGATGAGAGATAGAAAGATAAATGGAATACAACATATCACGATTACATCTAATGATCTTGAGGTGACAGATAAATTTTATACTGAGGTCATGGGGTTTGTAAAAATAGACGCCTTCACAATGATAGATATGCATAGACCGGGGTTTGATTTCGGTGGGAATTGGTACATTATTAACACTGAAAATTTAAGTTGGGCAAAGGATACGTCACTTATCCCTGTCATGGTTCATGATCGACAGCAACTTCATGTAATTGAAGATGTGGGATATATACCTGACATTGAAGACATATATCCGGTGGATCATGTTGCCTTTGAAGCTGAAGGTTATGGTGAGATGATGAAACATCTACGAGATTGTAATGTTGAGTTTAGATTTGAAGAGGAAGATATAAATGGCCTCATGCAAATATTTTTCTATGATCCAAGTGGAGTATTGATTGAACTTAACTATAAGAAATCATCTGAGTGGACCTGAACACAGGAGGAAGAACTATGAGCAACGTAATTTCATTACATGCTAAGTTGACACTTGAACAACAGGTTGAGAGAGATATGAGAATGTATAACTATAATCCTAATGACCCGGATGAGGTCGATGAATATTGGGAAGACTTGTGGTGTGAGAATGATCTCGATGAAGATGAAGAGCTAAACCTGGAGTGTAGTTTAGGCGGTAAAAGATTCAATATCAAGCTAAGTATGTGCGAGGATTAAACCAATGACGATTGAAACACTGAATAGAATTAATGCCATGCTAACTGGAACCGGACAACGCATGGATAAGTTATGTCCTGAGTGTGACGGTGAGGGGCAGATAGAATATGAAAGGACCATTGGTGGTATTGACAATGGTGGTAGTCCTTGGCAAGAATATGAACCATACCTTGCAACGTGTGAAACATGCGGTGGTTGGGGACGCATAGATATAGACCCCTTTGATGATGACGATGACCTCTCGTAGCTCAATGGATAGAGCGACAGCCTTCTAAGCTGTAGGTTCTGGGTTCAAATCCTAGCGAGAGGGCCAACCCTTAAAAGAAAAAGGATTAAACTCATGAAGAAACGTAGAAAAAAACATGGCAATCCTATCGCAAAAGCCTTGAACAAGGTGAATAAACCTGTTACAATGATAGATAAGAAAAAAGAATTAAACAAACTAAAATGTAGAAAGGTTATTGAAAGTGAAAATATCGGCACCACCACCACAGTACACTAGTTATTCAGAGATAGATGAAATCACTAGAGATTATCTATTATCAGTAGCTCTCTTTGCAGAGTTCATTGAAGACATTCCACTCTCTGAAATTAATACATACCTGGGAGGTCTTGAAGATTTCTATGCGGGAGAAGAGATCAACCTAAAGAATAAGGATGAGCATTATGATAGCATATAAAATAAAAGGTATGGATAATAAGACAGGTAAGGTTAGATACTTATACGAAGATGGTGATGGAAGAAAACATTACATAGCATACACAAAGAAGGACGCTAAATTTGCATTAAAAACAGCAAGATACAAATTATGGGATATATTCGATAACAACTATGAGACTATGCGGCCAACCCTGTTCTATGAGACTATGCATACTCCTGTTTATAATCGGAAACTGAGTGAGAAGGATAAAAAAAGTACATGGTCTATTGATACAGTTTTTATGGGGGTAGATCATGTCAGTAGTTAATTTTGGTGTGTCCTCTAGTGAGGGGCCAACCCTGTTTGTAGAGGCTCATGGTTGTGTCTATAAGCCTGAAGATTTTTCAGATTTAATAACTGAAATCACTACGTTCTATGTAAGCTATGAAGATGATGAAGATTCAGAGTGGATGGAGATAGATGAAACTTTCCTAGCTGCAAACTTGGGAGAAGAAGCTTTTATAGAATTACTTTCTCAAATTGAGCAGTCTTTATTAGAAGATTATCACAGTGAAAAGGAAAACGATGATGATTAAAGATCCAATTAGTTCAGATGATTTAGTTATACACATCCATAACCTTATGGAAATAGGTAAGAAATCTAAAATGAAAGGTTGGAAATTAAAAGATATCTTAGAAGATGTATATGAGGGCTGGGGTCAGGGAGCGTGGGACTTCACGTTTAAATATATTAAAGAAGATTATTGTGGCATAAAGGATGACAACTGATGGAGGAAATTAATTCAGATTCTGACGCATTAAAAATTGACAATAGAGAATTAACTAAAGAGTTATACTCAGCTTATAAAAAAATTCTTGATCTTAATAGACAAGTTGAATACTTAAAAATTAAATTAGAGACAATGGAAACACAACTGGAATTATTTTCAAAGGATAAATTAAAATGAGAACATTAGTTATACTTGTATGTATTTTAACCACATCATTCTATTTCTTATCTACTATAAATGCCAGTCAAGTTGATGAATGGGAAGAGTGGAGTGATGGTTATCACCTACCACTTGAACAGTATTTAGAAAAGAAAGAATCTTTAGAAGATTTTCATGAACAGGAAAAATGTTTAGCTGAAGCTATATATTTTGAATCTAGAGGTGAACCATTCTTGGGTCAGGTAGCGGTTGGAGTTGTAGTTCTTAGAAGAGTTGCCTCTCCTAAATTTCCTAACAATATATGTGATGTGGTACATGAAGGAAAATATTGGAAGGGAAACCCAGTAAAAAATAGATGTTCTTTTTCTTATTATTGTGATGGAAAGTCTGAAGTTATTTATAATGAAGATGAATATTTTAAAGCTTTGAACGCTGCAACTTTGGTACTGGGTGGGATTGTTATTGATAACATGGAAGATGTACTGTATTATCATGCCACATATGTTAACCCTAACTGGGCATCGGAGATGACGTTTGCATTTCAAATAGGAAAACATAAGTTCTATAAGTAGAGGAAAACAAATTGATGACAAGCAAACACAAAGACCCTGAAAAAATATATAAAGAATTGTTGGCTCGATATCAACAAGAAGGATACACAATTAAGCAAGCAAAGAAGTTTGCTACCCAGGATACAGAAGAAATTTTAATGGATCGTTCAAACCACAAGCCATTTAATAAAAGGGATAGGTGAATGAGGTGGAACCTTGTATGTAAATTTAAAAATAAAAAGACTATAGTTAAAACATTCAACACAAAACCACAGGCCCAACAAGAGATTGACAATAGGCGTGGGTTAGTGTACGCTCTCAACGTGCTGCCAGAAATATATTCAATTGAAAGGGCTAGAAGAAAATGAAGGCAACCTTTGTTAAGCACCTACCATGTGAGGCATGTGGTTCAAGCGATGCTAATGCCTTATACGAAGACGGCAATCAGTATTGTCATAAATGTGAAACATTCGTACCATCATCAGGAGGAAACATGAAACCAAACACAGTTCAAAGAGCGCCTATTCAAGGGGTAATTAATAATGTATTTTCAACTGGAGAATATATGGCATTAAAAGGAAGAGCAATTACTGAAGAAACCTGTAAGAAGTTTAGTGTTGAGGTAAACCAAACAATGAACAGACATATTTATCCTTACTTTGATCAGGATAAAAACCACATAGGAAATAAGATACGGGAAGTTTCAACTAAGAAATTTATGGTAGAAGGTGACACCAAGAATGCTACCTTGTTTGGTCAGCACTTGTTTACTCCTAAAGGTAAGTACATTACTATAACTGAAGGAGAGATAGATGCATTATCAATCTTCCAAATGCATGGATCAAAGTGGCCTGTAGTTTCAATCAAGCATGGTGCAGCAAGCGCACACAAGGACTGTCAAAGCAGTCTTGAATATCTTAATTCATTTGATAATGTAATCCTATGTTTTGATAATGATGCTGAAGGAAAGAAAGCATCGAACAAAGTAGCAACATTATTTGAACCTCACAAATGTAAAGTTGTACAGCTTGATTACAAAGATGCAAATGAATATCTTGTTGCGGGACAGACCCAGGCTTTTGTTAACAAGTGGTGGAACGCTATACCATATACTCCAGCGGGTATTAAAAACCTTAAAGATTTAGGAGAAGATTTATATAAGGATAACTACTGCGAGACAATAGCCTATCCCTGGGTAGGTATGAACGAGAAACTGTACGGCATGAGAACTGGTGAGCTTATTACCTTCACATCAGGTGCAGGAATGGGTAAGTCAAGTATCCTGCGTGAGCTAATGCATTTTATTCTGAACCACACCACTGACAAGATAGGTGTGTTAGCACTGGAGGAATCAATTCGCAACACGGCATTTAATATAATGTCAGTTGAAGCAGACGCAAGAATATATATAAAAGAAATAAGAGATACGTTTTCCAGGGAACAACTAAAGGGATGGGAAGAAAAGACTATTGGTACTGGAAGGTTTGAAGCCTTTGATCATTTCGGTTCCATATCTAATGATGAAATCATGAACCGTATTAGGTTTATGGCAAAGGCTCTCGATTGTAAATGGATATTCCTAGATCATTTATCTATTCTTGTTTCAGGACAGGAAGATGTAGGAGATGAACGTAGAAACATTGATATATTAATGACAAAGCTGCGTTCATTAGTAGAGGAAACACAAATTGGATTGTTGTTGGTGTCTCACTTACGAAGAACTATGTCAGATCGTGGACATGAAGAAGGAAGAGAGGTATCTTTATCACACCTCAGAGGATCACAAAGCATTGCACACCTGTCCGATTCGGTCATAGCTCTGGAACGTAATCAACAAGAAGAAGATGAGAGGCTCGCCAACACAACAACTATTCGTATTTTAAAGAACAGGTACACGGGTGATACAGGTATCGCTACATACCTACATTACAACAGAGACACGGGTAGGATGTCAGAAGTGTCCAATCCTTTTGATGTTGAGGAGGGGGAAGAGGCTACTCCATTTCAAATTGAGGAGTAATCTAAATGAAATGCATAGTAGATATAGAAACAGATGGACTGGTTGAAGATGTCAAGGCCGTCCATTGCATAGTAGCAAAAGATATAGAGACAAATGAAATATACACCTTCAAAGAAGATGAGTGTTATAATAAATTTCCAGAGTTCTCTAAAAACATTGACAATTTTATCATGCACAATGGAGTAAGCTTTGATGCTAGGATACTTAACAACTTTAATATTACGACAATTACCCCCACCAAAGTCACCGATACTTTACTTCTATCCCAGCTATTGTATCCAGAAATTGAAGGAGGTCATTCTCTTTCAGCTTGGGGTGAAAGGTTTAACAGTCCTAAGAAAAAGTATGAAGATTTTACAGCGTACAGTTCAGAGATGCTTGAGTATTGTAAACAAGATGTGGAGATAACTCATAAACTTAATAAATATATTAACAAGAAGTTACACACCTGTCCTCAACAGGCAATCAATCTTGAGCATGAGGTACGAGCAATCATAGACCAACAAGAAACTAATGGCTTTATGCTTGATGAAAAAAAGGCAAGCCTTCTTGTGTCTGGGTTTATTGATGACTGTTCAATCTTAGAAAAAGAATTGCAACAAACCTTTCCTCCTATTACACACAAGAGAATATCTGAAAAAACAGGGAAGAGTTTACAGGATAGGGTTGAGGTTTTTAATCCTGCATCACGCAAGCAGATAGCTCAAAGATTACAGGTACTGGGATGGAAACCAAAGAAAAGAACAGACAAAGGAAATGTAATTGTAGATGAGGGTGTCCTAAATAAAATTGATTTACCTGAGGCTAAACTTATTGCAAAATATTTACTCTTACAAAAGAGAATAGTTCAGATAAATTCATGGCGTGAATTAGCTGATAAAAATGGCAGGGTTCATGGAAAGGTTATGACTTTGAGAACGATTACAGGAAGGATGGCACACCACTCACCTAACATGGCTCAAGTACCAGCCTCCTATTCACCTTATGGTAAGGAGTGTAGGGAGTGCTGGACAGTTGAAGACCCTACACACTATGTGTTGGTAGGAACTGACGCATCTCAATTAGAGATAAGATGTCTTGCGCATTACATGGATGATGTAGAATTTACAAGGGAGATTCTTAATGGTGATATACATTCTGCCAATCAACAAATGGCAGGTTTAGAAACCCGTGACCAAGCAAAAACCTTTATCTATGCTATGATGTACGGTGCAGGACCAGCCAAGATAGGGTCTATAGTTGGTGGGACTAAGGTTGAAGGTGATAAACTAATCAAGAAATTTATGAGAAGTCTACCTACCTTTACTGATTTAAAATCCTCTGTTGAAGAAGCATCTAAATCAGGAAAGATAAAGGGGCTTGATGGAAGACCACTTACTATTCGATCCTCTTATAAATCTTTGAATACTTTGATTCAAGGGGCTGGTAGTATTATATGTAAAACTTGGCTTGTGTTTATGATGAAAAAGATATATACTAATGATCTTGATGTTAAGTTGGTAGCCTCAATCCATGATGAATATCAGTTTGAAGTAAGGAAAGATCATGTGCAAGAGTTTTGTCAAATAACAAAACACACTATGAAAGAATCTGAAAAAATATTAAATCTAAGGTGTCCAATGCAGTCTAATTATAAGGTAGGAAAAACCTGGGCTGAAACTCATTAATAGAAAGAGAGGAGAATTAATGTGCTAAACAAACGACACAACAACAGGAAATTTCAAAGAGCATCGTATGAAATGAATGATGCACGAGCAAAGAAATCCTTATCAGATTATTTAATATCTAACGGATATAATACACACCTGAAACCTGACGATTATAAGTTTGATTTAATAGCAACGAAAGATAACAAGGAAGAACTGTTTGAAGTTGAAGTTAAGAATCAATGGAGAGGAACATGGAACCCTAGTTGGGTAGAGATTAGGATACCCCAAAGAAAACAAAGGTTAATTGATTTATGGAAAAAAGATTTTTCCAATCTCAAATTTACTTTTGTTATCTTAGACACTACCCTTAATCAGGGATGGTTTATTCCTGCCAATGTGGTAGATGAATCAAGGGTAGGAACTATTCAAAATTCAAAACGAATAGGAGAACCCCATTTGAAGGAACCGTTCTTCCACATCCCAATGGGAGAGGCTACGTTAAAAACTTTATCAAATGATAAAGAAAGTTCTTGACAATATAGGTATACTAATGTATACTTCATGAAATTAAAATTTTAAAAAGGAGAAAAGTATTATGAGTGTTATTCATGGTGTTGCATATTGGGCGAAAATTTTCCCCCATAATCTCGCTACCAAATACGATCCGGCAGATGGATATGAATATTCTATTAATGTCGGTAATTTAGATGAAGAGAATAAGGCTATTATCAAAAAAGATAAGCTAATGAATTTAAAAATTAAAACTTCTGAGAAGAATCCTGAACAGGAAGAGTTTGTTATCGTAAAGAAAAGTCAATTCTGGCCGGATGGAAAGGAAGAAACTCCTCCCTTGGTTTACACTGCCAAAATGAATCCCATGAACGGGGATGTATTAATTGGTAACGGATCAAAGGTTAAGGTATACTATGATACTTATGTAAACAAAAATGGAAAGTATGGAAAGCTTATGGGTGTTCAGGTTTTGGATTTGGTAGAGTACAGTGGTAAGGAACCGTCTCTTCCTGCAACATCAGTATTTGAAGTAGAGGACGGTTATATTGGGGATGTCAGTGATGATATTCCATTTGCTTCTGTTTAATTATAGGGAGGTTAGGGGGGGGGTCAGTAGATTAATATAACTACTGGCCCTTCTAATATTAACATGAAAAATATATCTACTTTAGTTAGTGATATCTACAATCTTTTTACTGATGAAAAAGGAGTAGTAGTTGAAAGAGAAGAAGCGCAAAAGATTACTGAACTATATGGTAAACTTATAGGACGACATATATTTAATTCAGTTTATCAACAAAAGAAGAAAGAAAAACATATAAGGTTATCGCAAATAGGAAGACCATTACGACAAATTTGGTACGGTGCAAAGGGGTATGAAGGAGAAGACTTCGATGGTCCTACATATATAAAATTTCTATATGGGAATATCTTAGAAGAGTTACTTATATGCTTATCCAAATTGTCTGGGCATGAGGTAAGTGAGGAACAAAAAGAATTAGATGTTGAGAACGTGCCTGGACATCAGGACGCAAGAGTAGATGGAACTCTAGTTGATTTTAAAAGCGCATCTAACTTTTCATTTAAAAAGTTTTCAACTTCAGAACTACAAAAGAACGATCCTTTCGGGTATATTTATCAACTGTCAGCATACGCCAAAGATAAGAAAGACGATAAAGCTGCGTGGGTGGTGATCAATAAACAAACAGGAGAACTAGCTACTGCTTATCTCCATAATATGGAGATGCCAGATGTGTCAACCAAGATTAAGAAAATTAAAGCTGCTGTTAAAAAAGATGACCCACCTCCTCGCTGTTATGCTGACCTTCCTGATGGTGCTTCTGGTAACAGGAAGCTGGATTTTGGTTGCGTCTATTGTAATTATAAGTTATCATGTTGGTCTGATGCTAATAATGGTAAGGGACTTCGTAAGTTTAAATATGCAAACGGTCCTAGATATTTTACACACATATCAAGTATGCCTAACACTGAAGAAGAGGTAATTTAAAATGAATAAAAAAATACCGCCTCCATTAAGATACATACAGTTGGCACAAATGGTACGATTTTATCAGCCTTCTACTATTTTAGAGGTAGGAACATGGAACGGTAGTCATGGTATAGAGCTATCTCGTGTAGCTTTACAATCACATAGAGGATATGTTCATTATACAGGATATGATTTGTTCCAAGATGGAAGTAAGGAAACTGATAGAGTTGAGTTTAATTCTAAGCCAAGAACAACTGTTGAAGAAGTTAGTGAAAAGTTTGATGCCTTAACGATGGAATTTCCTCATCGCTTTACTTATAAACTTATTAAAGGTGATACCAATACCACAATGAAGGAACACAAAGAGGATTTTGTTTTCCTTGATGGAGGACATTCTCCTGAAACAGCAAGAAATGATTATGAAAAATCTAAAGAATCAAAGGTAATAGTATTTGATGATTATTTTTCAGAAGATAGGGACGGTAAAATTTCACACGTTAAACATCAAGGTACAAATATTGTTGTGGATTCTTTAACAGATAAAGCTAAATGGATATTCCCCTCAATGGATGGGGTTGCGGGAGGGGGTATAACACATCTCGCAGTCATTGTTAATGAAGGCAAGGCTCCTCCTAATAAAGATATTCTTTTAATGCCAATATTTATTGAATAAAATGGTAAGAAAAAAACATAAGTTTAGATCAAAGTCTGAGGAATATATTTGTGATTTCTTAAAAGATTTAAAAATACCTATTCGATATGAAGATTGTAAAATTAAATATAGTTGGATAGAAGATAAAACATATACACCAGACTTCATATTACCAAACGGAATTATTCTAGAAGTAAAGGGATGGTTTACTTTAGACGATAGAAAGAAACATTTATTTATAAAGGAACAACATCCCAATAATGATATCAGATTTATATTTGATAACCCTAATAATAAACTATATAAGAGAGGCAAGATGACATACGCTGGGTGGTGTGAGAAACATAAGTTTTTATATTGTAAAAAATCAGATGGTATTCCTAATGAATGGTTAATAGAAGAGAGGTTGTGGGACGACCAAGAGTGGGAATATGAAAAACCCGTATGATAAAATACTTATACTTGATTCAATAGATATTGATTATGATGCATTTAGACTTGAATTAAATGTTAAAGCAGGGGAACGAGAAAGAACATTGTATCTTGCAGTTATTCTTCAAGCCTTATTAGATGCTACAGTATCTACTACTGTAGTATCTTCATCAGATATAAACGTGGTTCAGCATCAAGCAAGCTCCTGGTTTTTCTCTCCTGAAAAAGCTACTGACTTTGAATCAGTATGTGATCTTGCAGGTATTGATCCTGACTATACAAGAACTCTAGCTCATAAAGTTATTAAATCTAATAAAATAACTTTTATAAGGAATAGATTAAATGAACTATTGTCCTAAAAGAAAACCAAACGAATCGTGGGATATGTATGTTCTTCGTAGAAAAAAAATGGAGAGGGACGGTGGACCTGCCTTTGAAAGTGATTTAACTTTCTTAGGTGCAGTATTTGAAAATGAAAGGGAAAATAAAATGGTATCTCCATTAGACAAGCAGGTTGGCGGTAATCATTATAAGGATTGTAAGATACAGCCTGTTGAATATATAGCAAGCAACGGTCTTGACTTCTTTGAAGGCAACATTGTAAAGTATATTACAAGACATAGAACAAAAGGTGAAGGAGAAAAAGATATTCAAAAGGTAATACACTATGCTGAATTAATATTAAAATTATTTTATGGGGAGAAAAAGAATGGGACTACCGACTGAGTACCAAACCTTTATTCATCTGTCCAGATATTCCCGGTGGTTAGGAGAAGAAAATAGAAGGGAGTCTTGGGAAGAAACCGTTACTAGACTAATTAATTATTTTAAATTTTATGTTACAAATAATCTTGATCTAAATCTAACTGAACGAGACACTCAGATTTGGAAAGAAATATATCAAGCTATTGTTTCCTTAGAAGTTATGCCTAGCATGAGAGCTTTGATGGCTGCTGGTCCTGCACTGGATCGTGAGAACATAGCGGGATACAACTGTTCATACATAACCATCGACAGTCCAAGATCATTTGATGAGGTGTTATATATTCTTATGAACGGAACTGGTGTTGGCTTTTCAGTTGAACGACAATATGTAAACAGCCTTCCTACAATTCCTGATATTCCATTTGAAGAAACTGAAGATGTTATTAGTGTGGCAGATTCCAAGGAGGGATGGGCTAGAGCTTTTAAAGATTTAATTTCATATCTATATTCATCTCGCATTCCTAAAATTAATATGGACAAGGTACGTCCTAGTGGATCACGGCTTCAAATCTTTGGAGGAAGAGCTTCAGGACCAGAGCCTTTATCAGACCTATTTCAATTTACTATTAAGAAGTTTATTGAGGCGAGAGGAAGAAAGCTGACATCCCTTGAATGTCACGACATCGTGTGTAAGACGGGTGAGGTTGTAGTAGTAGGAGGGGTGAGAAGATCAGCACTCATTTCTCTTTCAAATGTTTCAGATGATCGTATTAGATCAGCCAAGAAAGGACAATGGTGGGAGACTAATCCAGAGAGAGCATTGGCTAACAACTCTGCTGTATATACAGACAGGCCGGATACTGCTACCTTTATGAAGGAATGGTCAAGCCTTTATGAAAGTAAATCAGGTGAGAGGGGTATTTTTAATAGGCAATCAGCACAATTAAAATCTAAAAGTATTGGAAGAAGAAAATGGGATATAGATTTCGGTACAAATCCCTGTTCAGAAATACTTTTAAGACCTAATCAATTCTGTAATCTTACTGAGGTAGTATGCCGGGTAGATGATAAGGTTGTTGATCTTAAAAGAAAGATAAGACTAGCTACTATCTTGGGTACAATACAGGCAACGATGACTAAGTTTGGATACCTTCGTAAGAGGTGGGTTAATAATACTGAAGAGGAACGACTGTTGGGTGTGTCATTAACAGGTATTACAGACTGCCGTATTCTTAATACTGCTTCATCCAAACAATTACCGCAAGTTCTAATGGAACTAAAAAATTATTCTGTACGGATTAATAAAGTATGGTCAAGAAAATTTAACATACCTCAATCAACTGCTGTTACCTGTGTTAAACCGTCAGGTACGGTTAGCCAATTAGTAGATAGTTCAAGCGGCATCCATGCCAGACATGCACCTTATTATATTAGAACTGTTAGAGCAGATAACAAAGACCCGCTTACACAGTTTATGATCCATGCAGGTATACCCAACGAACCTGATCAGATGAAGCCTGATCATACAACTGTATTTTCATTTCCAATTAAGGCACCTGCTAATGCATTACATAGAAACTCTATGACAGCTATAGAACAATTAGAGTTCTGGAAAATTTATGCTGAATACTGGTGTGAACACAAGCCTTCAGTTACTATTTCCATGATGGAATCAGAATGGATAGGGGTAGGAGCATGGTGCTGGGACAACTTTGATTATCTATCGGGTGTTTCATTCCTTCCCAACACAGATCATTCTTATAAGCAAGCCCCATACCAAGATATTAATTCAGATAAATATAAAGAACTAATAAAAGACTTTCCTAAAGATATAAATTGGTCATCTTTAAGTGAGTGGGAAAAAGAAGATACTACTAAAGGAACACAGGAGTTAGCCTGTACAGCAGGAGTATGTGAAGTTGTAGATATATAAAAAAATACTTGACATCTACCACATATTATGTAATACTAATACTGAAACGCCAATAATGGGTTTCGATAACTTTGCTAGATACTAGGAGGTAATTATGAATATGTTAATGCAACTACCAAATATCAGCCCTGAATTTTGGAAGGGTTACTGGAGACATTCTGTTGGGTTTGATAGAATGGTTGATACTTTGATTAATTCACTCGACACTTTCGAGGGGAACTATCCCCCGTATGATATTGTAAAAGATTCTGATTACAATTATAGAATTGTAATGGCCGTTGCTGGCTTTACTGAAGACGATATCACTGTTGAAAAGAAGGAACAGGTTTTAACTATTGAAGGACAAACAACTATTGAAGACAGTTATATTTATAAAGGCATAGCAAGTAGGAAATTTAAAAAGGTTTTCCCTCTTGCAGAATCAGCAGATGTTGTATCCGCCTCACTAAAGAATGGGTTGCTAGAAGTAAATATTGAGGTTACAATTCCTGAAGATAAGAAACCAAAGCTAATTGATATTAGCATCGATTAATACTATAACTAGGGTAGGAGGGGATAGCGATCCCTCCTACTCCCCCTTCTATAGAGAAAAGGATAAACATGAATAGATTAGATACTATCTATATAGGATATGATCAGAGAGAAAAAGCATCCTTCGATGTTCTGGTAGAATCTATTAAAAGAAATACTAATGAAACTTATAATGTAGTTCCCCTCTATGAAGATCGTTTAAGGATGATGGGTATGTATTGGAGAGGCTTTACAGTTAAAGAAGCTGCCAATTATGATCTCCAAAAATTTGATTACTTAGATGAGAAACCTTTCTCAACTGATTTTAGTTTTACAAGATTCCTTGTTCCTATGCTTAATCAATATGAGGGACTTGCTCTTTATATGGATTCTGATATGTTTGTTAGAAATGACATCAAAGAAGTTTTTGAATTAGGTAGAATAGATTTTCAAACTCCTCTATGGTGTGTTCACCATGACTATGTTCCTAAAGAATCTAAGAAGATGGACAACAAAATACAAGAAGCTTATTCTAAAAAGAACTGGTCAAGCTTTATGTTGTGGAATTGTGAACATGGGGCGCATAGAAATCTAACAGTAGGAGATATTAATACTAAAACAGGATGGTGGTTACATAACTTTAAATGGCTTGATGAACATACAAAAAATCCTATTGGTAAAATTTCACCCGAATGGAACTGGCTTGACGGTCACTCCCCAGAAACAATAGACCCTTGTAATGTACACTTTACTACAGGTGGTCCAGCTTTTTCTATGTGGCAATCCAAAAGAGATATAGATCAGGTTTATGTAGATGAGTGGATTCAAATGTTTAAAGAAGTACAAATGGAAGAGGTGATGAGTTAATGATAAATTTTGTAACTTCATTTTCAGAACAGGGGTATGCGTCCTATGCTAGAAAGATGTTGGAAAGTGTTGAGGAATTTTGGGGAGAAGGAATACATCTCACGGCTTTCTACCATGATTTTGATATACAAGATTATGATTACCCTAAAGGTAAGAATATTACTTATAGAAATCTCAATGATATTGAAGACCTTGATACCTTTCGAGAAGCCAATAAAGAAAACGATGGTACGATGGGTGGAAAAACTAAATATAATTGGAGGGTAGACGCAATAAAGTTTTGTCATAAGGTTTTTGGTATGACTGAACTGGCATTTGAAATGGCAGAAAAATCTGCCAAGTCTGGATGGTTAATATGGTTAGATGCTGATACCTATACTACTAAAAAAATTAGTGATAAAACATTTGAACCACATTTAAATCCCAAAGCTGAACTAGTTTACATGGATAGAAAGAAGTTTGATTTTGCAGAGACTTCCTTCATGGCATTTAATTTAAACTTTCAACCCCCTCTTGATTTACTGGGTGATTTAAGAGGATACTATATGTCAGGCGAGATAACACAATATCGGGAATGGCATGACGGGTTTATTATTTGCCGTCTAATAAAATTATATATTGCTCACGGATTAAGAGTTATTGATTTGACTGGACATTTAGATACAATACAAAGCCATCTCAAAGGACCACAAGCTTTCGAGTCTTCATTCCTTGGGGACATTATGATACATCACAAGGGAGAAAAGAAACATACTGATCTTGGAAACCCTGACCACAAAGGCACACAAAGATATAAAAAGTTAGGAGAAATTATAGAATACTATAGTCCTTCTAATATTGTAGAGGTTGGAGAATGGGACAGCCACAGAGCAATAGGAAGCTGTACCAAAGCTTTTAAAAATAAAGATAAGGTACACTACACTTTATTTAATTCATTTATAAATGTTAACTTTAGAAAAGCCAATGAACTTTTAAAATCATATAAAGAAGAAAGAGAAAAAAAGAATAAAACATTTACTTATAAATTAGTAAAGGGAACGATTAGAAAGAACAGTATTAAGAATGCCGACTACGCTTTTATAGGAGGCTTTGATACTGGAAAGGAATTTACCAATGCATTTAATAAACTTAAACATATCCCACTTCTAATTATAGATAAGGTCTATACCCAGGACAGGGAAGGAAATATTCCTGATAAAGAATACATGAATCCTGTCAAGGTATTAGAAAAATACGAAGCTAAAAAGAAATACATACTTCCTTCTGAAGATGAAATAGTAGGCGGTGGAAGATGTCATGTAGCAGTTGTTCTAAATTCTCCTGACTTAAAAGAACTTCCCAAGGAAATCTTACAGGTTCCCATCATAGTTAATCCAAAAGATTGTGTTCCTAAAGATGACATTATGGGAAATGTAAAACAAAACATGAAGCTATTAAATAAGTGGATTGAAAAAGGAAGAGGTACGCATGACGCAGCAATCATTGTATCTGCTGGTCCTAGTACAGACTGGAAAGAACTATCGGAAGTAGTGAAAGAAGAAACAGACAATGGGTTTACACCAAGAATTGTATGTGTTAAGCATTCTTATCCAACCCTTTTAAAGGAAGGCTTTGATCCTTGGGGCTGTATTATACTTGACCCTAGATCACTGGATGGTACAAGCACACACGGTATAGTAAGAAGAACTTTGTTTGATAAGATAAGTAAAGAAACAATGTTCTTTATTGCTTCAATGACTGAACCCTCAGTTACTAAATTTCTTCTTGATAAGAAAGCCAATGTGTGGGGATGGCATGCATTCTCACAAGCATTACAAAAGAATATAGAGGGGGAACAGAAAAAAATAAAGGAGGGAAGTCTAACCCTGGAGACTGGTTTGGGAATACCTGAAGGAGCTACCCTTATTACAGGAGGAACTTGTGCAGCTATGAGATCAGTAGGTATCATGCATACTCTAGGATTTAGAAGGTTTCATTTGTTTGGATTTGATTGTAATATAGATGAACCTGATCCTAAAAAACAAAAGGAAAAAGAAGAAACAGGACAACCAAAATTTATGCAGGTATGTGTAGATGATAAACCGTATTGGACAACAGGTGAGTTGTTAGCAATGGCTCAAGATTGTGAAAAGCTTTTTGAAAGAGAAGATGTAGATATGGATATAAACTTTCACGGGAAGGATACATTGGTAGCTTCACTATGGAACAAATCAAAAAACCAAAACAAAAAGAATTATAAAGAAATATTAAAAATAGAGGGATGATATGGAAATACTCTATGGTGGTTTTATTATTTTTAAAATAATTGTATTTTATTTAATGTTATAGGAGGTGAAGATGCTTGGTATTGTAGAGGCAGTAGCAGGAGTAGTAGATAATGTTTTAGATAAATTTGTAGAGGACAAAGATCTTAAAACAAAACTAAACCATGAATTAAAACAGAAGGTACAGGATGCTAACCTTGCTCAAATACAAGCAAATATAGAGCAAGCAAAACATGGATCAATTTTTGTAGCTGGAGCTAGACCTGCCATTATGTGGGTATGTTGCTTTGGATTAGCATGGCAGTTTGTTCTCCAGCCCGTTGCAGTTTGGGTAATTAACGTAACAGATTATGAAATAATTTTACCTCTTATACCTACTGAAGGATTGTTACCTTTGACACTGGCTCTATTAGGTCTTGGTGGAATGAGAACGGCAGAGAAATTCAAAGGTAAGGCTAGAAATAATATGAAAAATTAATATGACAAAGAATATAAAAACAAGCCACTGGTTCTGGCATGGCTTATTCCTTAACTGGATAGAAGGTAAGCTAATTAAATTAACTTCATGGATATGGACTCAAAAGGCAAGAAGGTGGAGAAAATAGTATCTTTATTTAGGGAAATAATAAAAACGCTTCAGATCAGGCATAGATGGTCACCTGTAACAAACGATATCTTTCGGGTAGGTAAGGTACCAAACATATCGAGATGGCTCTCAGTGACCGTTTATAGGCCCCTTTTTTATAGGAATTAGTCCATGTTGAATGAAAAACAGGAAAAGTTTGCACAGGCATACATTATCCATCGTAATGCTACTGAAGCTGCCAAGACTGCGGGATACTCAGACAGGTCATCAGCTAACCAGGGATATAGATTAATAAATAATGAAGAGATAAAGGAAAGAATTGAAGATCTTGAAAAGGAACTGACTACAACTATTGATGTGATCAATGAGATTGAAAATCAATATGCCTTTGCCAAAGCAAACGGACATACAAACAGTGCCATCAAAGCATTGGAGCTTCTATCAAGAGTAAGGGGATCACGGGGAGATGCTGAAAAGGAATTAGATAAAAAGGAACTAAGACAGGACATCATTAGATTTATGGAGATCATAGGAAAGAAAGAAGTAGACGAGATATATAAGAAGTGTAGCTTTGATTAAAGACTGAAGCTTTCCCCACATCCACATTGAGACTGAACATTTGGATTATTTATTTTTAGAATTGAACCAAATACGTCCTTACTATAATCCACTACTGAACCAAGAACATACATAACTGCAAGAGGATCTATATACAGTGTACCCTTTTCAAGTTGTACTGTCTCATATTCTTCCTTATTTATGGAAGGTTCTATTAATGACCATTCATAAGAGAAACCTGCACACCCTCCCCCCTTTACAGAAAGTAAAACACCCTCACAATCAGTCTGAGAAGTAACGATTGTTGACAGGTGATTGTTAGCTGATGGTGTAACTTCAATCATTTATAGGTCCATACCCACGGTCTGTGGTGATCTTCACTTCTAGGCATATCATCTAGATGTACAAACCTTCCTTCATACTTTCCTCTTTGCTGTAACCCTATACCTGTCATGCCCATGTCCATTGCTAATTTAATTAGATCATAAGCTGACTTACCATAACACAGTACGTCCACTGCTCTTCCATGTAAATGTGGTGAGTGTCTTGCTCCATTAATGCTGCTGTTGTGGGCTAGACTTCTATAACCTGAACTAATAACCATTGGTCTGTTGTATCTTTTTCGTAGTTTAACAAGCTTATTCATAAACTCAAGATTCATTGCACAATCACCAGTGCCTCTACATTCCAGTTCTTTTTTTGTAAAGAACGTCCAGTCATTCATTTAGCTAGTATCCTTTCTATAAATGAATCCATCTTAGCCTCCAACTTATCGAACCTTGTAAATATTTGTTTTATATTTTCTTCAGTCTCTTGCTTGGTAGAATACGTCTTTGCAATCTCTTCTCGTGTATCTGCTATCCTTCTCTTAACATCATTTATCTGTTGAGACACACCCCTGATCCACCATAGGAAGGCACCAGCAGCTATACTTAATATTAGGTTCCATAACATTGTTGGATCATTCATCATCTCAATACACTCCTTATTATCTTTTCATATCTCTTTGTGTTTTACGTCTAGGTCTTCCACTACCAGAAGAGGAATCAGAATCATAAAGCCTGTCTCTAATACTTTGGTGTGATGAAAGAGGTAGTATTCTTTTAACTGCTGATTCAGGTCTTTGTATAAGCTGTTCAACTTGAGTAAAGGTTGGTCCTGCTAGTGTAGCTAAGGGACTTGCTCCATACCTTGTAGAATCTATAGCATTCTTAGCTAATTGAAATGCTCCTAAAAATCCTGATCTATCCATAATGTCTTCAAGATATTGAAGAGGTTCCCAATCTTTCTTACGTGGATTACCCTTCTCTCCATATTTTATAGCATCTCTCAATAGTCCAGAAGCATAAAGTGAAGTCATCATAATTACACCTGTAGCTAAAGTGTTCATCTGTTTTACAATTCTTTCATTTATAGGAAGACTTCTACCACCTGCAAATTCAGGCATGACATCCCTATACCATTTTTTCATAATCGTATTTCCGAAAACAGTTTGGAATCCCTTTAGGTTTGCAGCTACTGCCCATCTAGGATCTGAATGCCACATTGGTCTATTTGTTGATCTTGGATCTACAATAACTTCATCAACAAACCTTACCCGTCCTCGTCTAATAGAATCTTGGTAATACTCATCAGCTTGGTTAGCTCCCCTTTTATACCAATCTACTGCATTATCAGGATCAATACCTAAATCAGCCAACTCTCTTCTATATCTATCAACTCTTTTAGGAGAAAGATTTTTTGTGGCTAACCATTTAATATTATCATTTATAAGTGATTTACCTATAGCATCTGACATTACCCTAGTATTTTTAGTCCATTGAGCCAATAGAATTGCATCAAAGAAAGCCATATTAACCTTACCTATTTTTCCTGCCGCCATTCCACCAAAGGTTTCAGATTGTCTTTCAAGTGCAGAGGCTCGTCCAGCATCTAAAGCTACACCAATACTTTCAGCCTCATCTTCAGCAGTAGATTTTTTAATATTTCTAAAGAATGGACGTATAAAAGTATTTCTAATTGTAGTATCTAACAATGCAGGAACACCATATTTTATTCCTCGTGCTAGTCCAGCCCTTTGTAATGCAACAAAGGGTTCAGCAAGAGAAGCTAGTGTAGCTAGATCTAACAACCTTAGATTCTGATAAGTAGCCAGACCTCTACTAACATTTCTTATTGCTCCATGACCATGTTTAGCAGGGATGTATCTATTTTGAAGAGTGTCTGATAACTCATAAATTTTTCTTATCTGATTTTCAGAAACCTTTCCTCCCGCTGCTTCAATTTCTTTTAAACCCTGCTTCATTAATGCCATTAATTTTTCTTCCTTTGCTCCAAAGGTATCAGCAAAGGCTATTCTTCTAGCTGCATTATCCGCATATCCCTGAAGCCTATCATATAAATTACCTTTCATATAGGGGGCTACATCATCTTCAGGAACATCTCTTAATATTGTTCTCATATTTTCTAATTGTTTATGTTGCATGGGTCTACCACGACCTCTAACCACTCCATCTTTTGAAGGTCTTCTATTAGCTTGTATAAATTCATCCATTAAATTTAAATCTTCTACACCGTTATTAGCTTTAAGACGTTCTATAAAATCATCTATTACATTATCTTTAAGTGAAGGATCTTTTTCTTTTAACCATGCTCGTCCTTTTGCTGTATCTAGTTTTCTCCAGTCCCATACCCTTGG
>Ga0209757_10000109_pt1 | contig 23021 bp, 16 predicted proteins | sample ETNvirome_6_1000_FD_185472 | JGI IMG/M metagenome (GOLD analysis project Ga0209757, IMG submission 185472) | Marine viral communities from the Pacific Ocean - ETNP_6_1000 (SPAdes) (version 2) | ecosystem: Environmental > Aquatic > Marine > Oceanic | place: Pacific Ocean | collected 2013-06-19 | reverse complement strand
GCGAATTAGGTATTGGTTTAGCTGATGAAACAGGAGGATTGGGTCCAAGATATGATACTGAAGAGGCAGCAGAACTATTAGGTAACCGTTGGGGAGAACCAAAATATAGTTCTAATATAGGTAGAATATCTAAAGAGAGAGCTGAATCATTTGAATTTGATAAACAATTAGCTGAAGCTGCTAAAGAATTAGGTATTGGTTTAGCTGATGAAACAGGAGGATTGGGTCCAAGATATGATACTGAAAGAAAATCTAAAGAGAGAGTGTTCAAGTACCTCCAACCTTCAGTTGAAGGGAAAATGAATCGTACACTTGTACCAAAGGTGGAACAGGAAATACCTTCATCTAAAGTTCAACCTCCTGCATGGACTTTAGAGGGAACTCGACCTCCTGATTTTGTTTCGAAGAAAGGTATTACATCAGAAATAAGTCGGGATAGGTATGAAGAAGATAAAAAACAAGATTTCTGGGATAGTGTTATGGGAGGAAAATCCAGACCAACACTTTCTTATACACAACAAAGTCCAGAAGGTGCAAGAGTTTTTGAAGGAAAAGGTAAAACTGCAATGAGTCTTGGTTTACCTTCTCTTATAAATGTTCCTCTTTCTTTTATAGGTAATGCCGTCTATGACGCTATTTCAGACATGCCTGTTTCAGATCGAAGAAAGGGAGAAGTAGGAACAATAGGTATATCTCGTGGTGATCTATTTGGAATGCCAATAGCATCTGTAACAGGAACAACAGATCGAGATATAGATTCAATTCTGGCTGAAGATGCAATCAGAGCAGGATATGATCCACAAAGTGTTATTTCTAATCCTTATGGATCTCCTCAAGATTGGGATAAATTAGCTGTAGGCCCTGTAGGAGATACTATCTCAGGTATAACACCAACAGGAATGGTTGTTACACCTACAGATACAGGTGCTAGAGAAGAACTTTTTACACCTGATGATTATAAAGATTTTTATGGAGTTGATTCTTCTGCAATAGATATGGATATATATAATGAAGCTATAGAAGCAGGAAAATCTCATCAACAAGCAGTAACAGAAGCTGTAGGTGGTATAGGAATTGGTCTTGATGCTTATATGTCACCGGGAGAAAGACTAGAAGGAAGTGGTTTACTTCAAGGAGGATCTGATCCGAATTATCTAGGATTAAATCAAGCTGCAAGTACAATAACATCTCCTTCTCCAGAAGCAGTAGCAGAATCTCTTAGAGGAACGGGACGAGAATTTGATCCTGAAGGATGGGCAGATCCAGAGGCTATCTCTGGTGTTGCTTATAATAATCTTACAGAAGCTTTGGCAGCAATGGATCGTATGGCGGAATCTGGTGATTGGTCTGTTCCTACAGAAATTGGATCTGTAACTTCTATTGGGGATGATGATCAAAGTTATGAAGAGTTGGATGCAGAAGAGGATTACAGTAGTTATTTTGGTCAAGGAGGTTCTGTTCCCTTTAATAAAGGTGGACTTACTTCTCTTGACAAACCATTGAAATATGGATCAGGAGGTTTTCTAAAACAAGCTCTTCCTATTTTAGCATTAGCTGCTTTTCCCATGCTTTTAGGAGGTACAGCAGCTTCAGGAGGACTTCTTGCAAGCTTGGGTTTAGGAGGAACAGGGGCAGCGGCTGCAGCACCGGGAGTAGCAGCAACTGGAGCAGCTGCGGCTAAAACAGCAGGGGGAGGAATGGGTTTAAAAGGACTAGCAACTATAGCAGGTTTACTTTCTGGTGCAATGGGTAGTAGTAAAAGTGGTAGCGGAGGTGGTAATTATGAAGAAAAACCATCTAAACCTTTCCGAAGACTTCCTGCATTAAATCGACAAAGACTTTCAGGACCTACTTCGGGAAGTAGTTATACTCATGGACCTGAAAATATTTATTTTAATCCCGTAGCTCAAGATTTTTCACATGCGATGTTTCAAAAGGATGATGATTATTGGAAGGCAAATAGAGGGGGTTCAGTTCCTACTTTTAATCCTAGAAAAGGATTACCGGAAGGCGGTTATGTTTTAACAGCATCAGATATTTCTAATAGCTTTGGGAATGGTTCAACAGATGCTGGAGCTAATTATGTGTGGAATAATATTGCAGATAAAAATGATCCTTATGCTGGAATAGTTAAAGGAAAGGGAGATGGAATGAGTGATAGTATACAAACTTTTATTAATCCTTCTCCTACTGGAAATAATTATAATTATGGTGGGGGATTAGCTCAAGTTTATAATAAAGGAAATATAGAAGATCCACACGGTAAACAGGTAGCAGAAGTTAGTAGAGATGAAATGATATTGGGACCAAGATCAGTAGCAAAATTAGGTGGGCCTGCAAATGTTAATAAGATGATTGATACAGTAAGAATGCAAAAAAATGGAGGAAATCCAAATCAACCTAATCAAATAAACATGGCCTCATTACCATTTAATTTAAATACAATGATGAGGCGTAAACCATCGTAACAATAAGTATGACTTATAAATTTTCAGGTGTACCTATTGAGTTGATAGAAAATGCAAGAAAAGAAGTTACTCCTTTTATTGATAAGGTGATTCCTTATACGGGAGGACGCTATGAAACAGAAGATATATTTGATTTTTTAAAAGATGGAAGAATGACTTTATGGGTTTGCTTTCACGCAATGGATCAAAAGATAAATGGAATTGTTGTCACCTATGAATTAGAGTATCCAAAAAAAAGAGTATTTAACATTCTTTTATGTGCAGGAAATGGACTTAAAGAATGTTATAAACCTATGTTAGAGCTTCTTGAGAAGGTGGCGAAAAAAAGAAAATGTGATAGCATAGAGGTTAATGGCAGACAAGGTTGGATGCGCCTTATGAAGAAAGATGGTTATAAAGAAATAACCCGATTAATAGAAAAAGAGATTTAAAAATGTCAGGAAGTTCAGGTTCATCTCCTTCAGGAACCACAAAACAAATTGTACAGCAGGAAGTTCCAGAATATTTTAGACCGTATCTGGAACGTATTTTTGGACGAGCTGAATCAATTTCAGAGGAGCCTTACCAACCTTATCGTGGTCAACGATTAGCAGCACCGGGTCAACAGCAACTGGATGCGCTTAGTCAATATAAAGATTATTCCCAATTAGCTCAACCCGGAATACAATCTGGATATGATGCATTAGGTCAAGCAACAACGGCTTTTCCTGATCAGGATGTTTCCCAATATATGAATCCCTATACACAAAATGTAACTGATGTTGCTTTAAGGGAGATGTATAAAAGAGCAGAGCCGGGTCGTCAGCAACTTGCATCTCAAGCAGCCGCATCAGGAGCTTTTGGTGGGAGTCGTTATGGTTTTGCTGATGCCCAACGTCAAAGTGATCTTGCCCAAAGAGCAACAGATATACAGGTAACGGGTTCTCAAAGGGCTTATGACACGGCAAGACAGCAAATGGAAGCTGAAAAGGGAAGAGCTTTAAGAGCAGCTCCTGTTTATGGAAGTTTAGGAGTGCAAGCTCAACAGGCAGGACTTGCGGGTCTAGGAGCCGTTGAAGCTGCTGGAGCCAGAGAACAGGCTTTAAGACAAAAACCTTTAGATCTTGCCTACATGGATTTTATGCAGCAACGGGATTATCCTAAAGATCAACTTAATTTTCTTTCTGGTATTTTAAGAGGTTATCAACCAAGACCTAATATGATGCAGACAACAACACAAACAGCACCAAATCCTTCCTTGTTTCAGAACATGATGTCTGCAGGAATGGGTGTCTACGGTTTGGGAAGAATGTTTGGAAATACAGGAATGATGGGAGGTTCTCAAAAACAGTCACCGTGGGCTACAGGAGGACCTATAGGTTTTAAGAAAGGTAAAAGTATATCTGAAAAAGGTTATAATGGATATGGTATTGAGGGAGCAACTGAGGGAGCACAGGAAGGTAAAGCACCTCAGTCATATTCTTTAGAGGAGATTAAGAAATGGTTACCGTGGATATCTAACTGGAGTCAAGGTATAAAGCCGCCTATTAAAGGATCATCTTTTGGTGATTATTTTGATAAATATAAACAAGAATTTGGTCATTCTCAAAAGATACTTGGATGGGTTCGTAAAAATAATCCTGAGTTACTCGATAAATTCTTTCCTTCATTAACAGACTCATCTCTTAATTTTCAAAAAGGAAAGGAAATAAAAAGAAACGATGAAGGTAATTTAGCAGGATTGGCAAAATTAATTAATTTAATTACACCAGAATCTGATAGATATTATTCTGATGAAGTTGTTGTACCTGAAAAAAATATATGGCAGAACAGACTTAATAAATATTTATTAGACGAATGGTATCCAGAGAAAGAAGGTAAACTACAAAGAGGAGATTTAACTGACAGGCGCAGTCTTTCAAAGGAAATATTAAAAGGTGAAGATGATATCTATACACTTCCAACTATACAAAATATACAAAGTCCGTGGGCAAAAGGTCTTCCTAAAAAATATATAGATACTGGGCTATTGAATATCCAAGGGCTTGATATTAAACCGAGTGAACTGCTTGGTATATCAGGTAATATGGAAACAGATTTAAAAAATTTAATTAAACATTTTCTAGGAAAAGATAAAAAGAAATCCAAGAAAAAATATGCCAGAGGTGATATTATTAGTAGTGGCAGCGGTGGTAGTGGTGGTGGAGGTGGGTTGTCTTCCATGATGGCTCCTCCTCCTTCTCTTCCTCAAACACAACAGACAGCGGCTCAACCTACTAAAGAAGATAAGATTAAACTTCTGGCACAAAAGGTATCACAGGAAAAGGGAGTTCCTTACGAGGTTGCTTTACGAATGGTTGTTGAGTATCTGCGTAAAAACAAGGGGGGACAGGCAAGACGTACTGCACCTAGTCCTAAAACTTCTTTTGCTTTTGGTGGTCCAGCTAATCAACCTTATGAAGAGATGATAGGACAACCGGGAGGTCTTACCAGTGTTGCAGGTCCAACGATGAGTTTTCAAGGAGGTGGTCTAGCTAATCAGCCTTATGAAGAGATGGTAGGACAGCCGGGAGGTCTTAGTAGTATTGCAGGTCCTACAATGAGTTTTCAATATGGACAAGGTATAGTAAGTCCTTGGCAAAAACTTCAGCAACAAGAATTTACAAGATCTTTAGACATTGAAAATAGAGATAAAATAAAAATGTTAAAAGAAATGATTCAGAATATAAAAAAATCAGATCCAAAAAAAGATACTTCAGATTTAGAAAAGAAATTAAAAGGACTAACTCCATTAAATGTTAGACAAGTACAAGATATGAAAAAAAGAGGATTTCCTTATCTTGAAGGACAATTCAGTAATAAGGGTGCGGAAGCTATGGCTTTAGATACTGAATGGGCTGATAAATATGATTCATCATCTGGAGATTCATCAGGTACTTCACCACCTAAACCAATAAACGGTGCTAGTACAAGTAATAAGCCTATAACTATAGAAAGTTTAATGGATCTTTTTAAGAATCAAAAATCAACATCACCAGCTGATAAATTTAATGTAGGAGATTATCTAAAGTGGCAGGAAGGAGAAGCCATGACAGATCGAATTTTAGCAGCAGCTGGAGGAGGTCAGAAATTTGTTCCCGGTCTTGGTTCCCAAATAGGTCAATTTGCAGCAGCTGCAGGTAAAGCAGGACAAGCTCCTAAACGAGCTGGTTTAACAGATATGGCCTATACCCTTAGTAAACTTTATGCTGAACCTGAAGCTAAACTTAAAGCTGCTAAAATGAAAGTACGTCAAGACTCACGAGAAATGAAATTGAAATGGGCACAATTACTTAGAACTCACCAAGATCAAATACTTAAAATATTTAACCAAAGTAAAGATAGAGGTGAAACGAAAGAACAAACTAAAAGACTTATACAAGAGTTTATACAAAGTGTTGTAGCCAAACCAGTTACACCATAGATATAGAAATATAAAAAATTATGGAATTAGAAGACCTATCATTTGACTATCAAATTCCCTCTGATCCCACAACTTCTGAATCTAAAACTTTTAACCTAGAGGGATACGGTCCTTATACACTTCCAGCAGGTTCAACAGCCTTTGATCTGGAGATGGATCTCTATGGAAATGTTTTACCTCAAATAGAGTTAAATCAATTTTATCAGAAATTCATGAAGGATACTGTCCCTACAACACCTGAACCCGACAGCCCCGGATTTTGGGATCTCTTTCAAAGAGGTTCCGAAGAAACTTGGGACCTTATTACCAAGGGACTTCCTGCATGGTTTATGGATTTTACAGGTAATGAAGATAAAGCTTTAGAGTATGCCAAAGAATATGAGGAAGCAATTGCTGACCTAGATAAGCGTATTCCTCTTCTTGTTGGCGGTATAGAAAATGTTGAAGATGTCAGTAGTCTTCTTAATTATCTTATGGAATCCCTAGCAACAAATTTACCTTCGATTATTCCTTCTATAATAACAGGCGGATTGGGAGGAATTGTTGGAAAACAACTTACAACAAGAGCAATCAATAAAATGGTAGCAGAACTTGTTGCTAAAAAGGGAATATCTAAACAGCAAGCTTCCCGTATTGTTAATAGGGCAGCAAGGATAAAGGGTTATCCTCAAAAAGCTATAAATCGTGGAATAGGTATTGGAGCTTTTACAGGCTCTGCTGCAATGAATGTTCCTGAAAGTTATTTCGGAGTTGATAATCCGTGGGTTGCTTTAGCTGTTGGTATTCCCAAGGCTATGCTGGATATTCTTCCCCAATTTCATATTCTTAAAAAATTTTTTAAAGGTAATGCGTCTAAAGCTAGTGATGCTCTTTTAAAAAGAATGTTTAAAATGAGTAGAAACTTAGGCTTAATTGAAGGAGCAACTGAAGGAACACAGGAAGGTCTGGATATTATTGCTGAAAATTTTATGGATAAAAATCCTGAATTATTCAGCAAGGAAAATATGTTTAGAATAGCTAATGCTGCCATAGCAGGACTTACTGTAGGTGCTACAATGGGTGGTCTTGCTGGTATCTATAGAGGCAGTCCTCCTAAAGTAGAAGAAACAGGAGAGGATGTAGTTGTTGGAACACCTTTAGAAATAGGACAAATGGTCCAATATTATGATCCAGATACACCCGGTTCTACTGTACCTTCAAATCTCCTTGTTAAAATAATAGAAAGAGATACAGAAAATCCTTCTATTATTCAATCTATCAGTGGATATGATGATGGAAATAATGCTGTTGTTTTAAAAGGAAAAGATTTACAACAAGTTATTAATCCAGAAACAAATGAAATTTTTCATTCACCTGCTGAAATGGAATTACGGGAAAATATAAAACAAGGAACATCAGCAGAACCTGCTACAATTGAGATGAATACCAGACTTCAGGAAATGGAAAAGCAACATACAAGAATGCAAAATGAATTAAGAAATCCCTTTGCATTTGATATGGAAGGTTTAGAATTTAATCCTAATGAATCTTTAGATAGTTTAGATAATGAAAAGTTTTTTGCAAAACTTAATGATCTTGATAGCAAAGCTAGAAATGTAAGTGATCCTACACTTTCAGAATCAAGATCATTCAGAGATATTTATGAAGATAATCTTCGAACCATGTCTCCAGAAGATTCTCTAAATCAGATAACTCAACTTGTTCAAGGTAGGCTTAATAATGCAAGTGAAATATCTGAAAATAAGGCAAATATGATACGAAACAGAAAAGCACAATCAGGTAGAATTAGAGGAGCATCTCTTATAAATCGAATTGATGCAGCAGAACTAGCTAAAGCAGAAAAAAGTAAGGGAAAATTAAAAGAAAGACCTTTTGTCACACTTCAAGAGTTAGCTAGAAAATGGGGAATTGAAGAACCTTTAAATGTTTCTACTCCTGAATTTAGAACTAATATAAAAAGACAATTAGATCAACTTACTGAAGCAGGATATTTAGAAAGAGCACCCAAAATTGAAGGCAAAAAAAAGGAGGCTCCTAAATGGAGGGTAACTAAAGCAGGACGAGAAATAAGTTTACCTGAATTTACAGAAGAAACTGCAAGAGCTTGGTTATTAGATAAGAAAAATGTATTAGTTACTAAGAGTCTTAGAGAACAAGTAGAAAAGGGAATATTTAATGAAGTAGAGTTAGTTAAAAAAGCGTCAGAACTTCAACTAAGACAGGCAGCTCAACCAGATCCAACAGCAGATGAAACACCGCTTGGAGGAGGACCTGTTTTAAATAATCAAGTGTGGCAAAATAGTGCTTTTTTAACAGAACCAGAAGGTGTTCTTGTTTTAAATCCTGAAGTTTTGCGTGGTTCTTTTAATAATTCTGAAACTCGTGACGATATTAATCAGTTAAGACGTATAGCAATTACAAGTCCTGCTCAATTTGGTACACAATTTCTTCCTTCTTCATTAAGCAATAAACCTTATTTTTCTATGATACGGGGTAAGCCTAAGAGTCCTCGTAAAAAATCTAAAAAAAGTGGAAAGCTGACAGGAAGTGGAGGAACTTCTTTTTATATTGTAGATATTCCTATTGAAGAACCTCAATTTGAAGGAGGTCCTATAAAGAGAGGTCGTTTTCTTATAGATAAAAGACCCATAATGGGAACTAATTCAAAAGCCATATTCGATTTATTTAGATTTAAAGATAATAAAAAAAGTAAAGAATATAAAAATGCTATAAAAATTCTCAAAGCTTCTGGAGACTTAACCCCGCAGATTGATAAAAATGGAGTAACTAAAGCAGCATGGGAAAAATATGGAGGACCTTGGTTAAGGGGAGGACTAGAGTATCCTCTATTAAAATCAGAAGAACTCTCTAGACAAAATGATTTACGTGAAAATGAATCCTTTTTCTATTATGAAGATGCTACTAAGACTGTAGATGGGAAAAATTTAGCAGCAAAAAAAAGTGCTTTAACCAAAAAATTAGATTTCCTAATAAATAATATACCTCTTTATCACTCTACATCTAGTAAAGGTCCGTTTCTTGGTGAAGCAGGATCACGACCTCCCCATCAAGAAGAAATAAAATTCGCGAATGAATTTGGTTTTGTTTATGTTAATGGAGGAAATACTGAAGAACAAATAAAATCTAGTACAAATATAGCTAGAGCTATCATGAGAAATATTGCTAAAAAACTAGATATTCCTCATAGTGCTTTTGGATTATATGGAAGATTATCTATAGCTTTAGATTTAAATATAGGGAAAGATGGAATAAGCTACTCTGGAAGGTATACTCCTAAAGAAGAGAAAAGACCTGCACACATAGATATGAATCCTTTATTTACTCAATACGGGATAGATCCATTTGCTACTTTTTTTCATGAATGGTCACATGCTTTAGATTTTGAATTTGGACAAAGATATGGATATGCTTTTAATGAACTAAATGAACAGCAAATGAAAGCTTTTCGAAAATATACAAAAGAAGCGCAATATATTAGAACTGACCAAGATCAAACTATGTCTATGTTATCAAAGCCAGAACTTATTCGACAAAAAGTATTTACAAAAAAGAAAGGTATTCCCTTTGATAACGAAATGCGTTCTGATCTTGCTCAAGCGTGGGCAGCTATCTTTAACGCAATTTATAACTCTCCAAATTATTTAAAGGAAGCAAGAGGCATACTTGATCTTAATGGTCCGAAGTATTGGGCCAATCCCCTTGAACTATTTGCCAGAGCTATGGAAGTTTGGGGTTCAGACAATATTACGTATCCAAAAAAACATGTAACTCCCGGCAAACCTCTAGTAAGAAAACCACATTCAGGTAAACAGTATTTACAGGGAACTGAAAAAGAAAATGTTTCTAAAGCAATTACTACATTTATAGATACTTTAAAATCTGAAGAAAATGTAAATAAGGCAACAGGTGAAACAAAAACAATTCTATATGCACAACAACCAGTACAAGAAAGAGAAGCATCTATCAATCGTCCTTACTATGAAGAAAAATCTAGACAGTTAGGAGAACTTACTCGTCGTTTACTTGGAGCTTATGGAGACAATATAGAATTTGTTCCTACCCTTGAACAACCGCTTATTGATAGCGAAGGAATGACAATAAGAGGTGTTACCCTTGGTTCCATAGCAAGAGTTGCACTCAGTCCTTATGCTGATTACACCACAATTCATGAAGCTTATCACATTGCTGAAAATATTGGACTTGTGGATAGTACATCTACAGATTTTCTGAATACACAAAGATCTCAACTTTTAAATATAATTGAAAAGGCAAAACAAAAGGGACATCCAACAATTCGGGGAAGCAGGGAGTTTTATAGTAAACAGCCTAACCGGGAAGTACAGGCATATGCAGTTGAAGCTTATGATTATTTAACAAATATGATTCAGGAAATGTCTGGCTTCAATGGAGGTGTAAGACGCATTCTCCAAAGAATTCAAAACTTTTTTGATGCCATAAGAAATTATTTAAGAGGACTAGGTTATCGAAGTTATCAGGATTTATATAATAAATTTCTTAGTGGTGAATTACATGAAACAGCTGATGTTGTAAGAGACAATACCTTTTTAAGTGAAACAAAAGTATTACTTACACCTGAACAGTTATCTCAATTTGATTCCTTTTTACAAGATGCAACAAATTATGCAGCTGTTCTTGCAGATGTACCTTCTCTCAGGCGGGGTCAAGAGGATAATACTTGGTATGTACACGATATAGATGCAGATAATTTAAGAAGTTATTTTTCTAATGCATTAGATAATCAACTTTTTAAAAATGAATTTCAATATGCTGTCAATCCTGTTAGTCAACTTCCTATTAGAACGGCACTCAATGAAGTCATTACTAATACAGATAAATTAATTACGAGTCCTGTTCCTACGGAAGTCGGTTCCGAATCCTTTGTCAATGAACTGGGAAGAATTAGTCGTTGGGTTTTACATCCTACACAAATTGCCAGACTTGTTCCTCCTTTTCGTCCTTTCATGAGTCAGGTTGAGAACCGTCGGCAAACACGAAATGTTATGCTGGAAACTATGCTTAGATATTTTCGTGGATTTTTTGAACTCTCTGATACTGAGAAAACAATCTTTCAAAGATTTGCAGACATTGCTGATAATCTGGCAGTTGAGCCTATCAGACAACCGGATGGTACTATTTCTTTTACAGTAACAAAAGCTGTACCTGAGTACCAAGTTGCTGCTTATGAAGCAGTTTCCTTAAATAAAAAATTATCCAAGGCTTATATGGATATGCGTAAAGGTCTTAACTATGGTTATGATCAGTATATAAACGGTCTTAAAGTTGAAGCTGGATTAGAAGCAACTGATACTTATGAAGATATTTTAGAAAAAGCAGCTTTAGCTCCAGCTATAGAACCAGATCCTGTAAAAGCAGAAAAAGATCAAACTAAATATACGAACCTTGCCAAGCTTGTTCAACACGCAGAAACACAGAAAAGACAGGGTTACATTCCTCGTATCCGGTTTGGACGATATCTGGTTATAGCAAGAAATAAAAATACACAGCAAATAGAAGTTGTTGAATCTCCCAGAGAAAATCTTTTTATTAATTCTTTAGAATTTAAATATGATTGGACAAAAGTTGGGAGGAAAAGAGCAATCAAAGCTGCTAATGAAATGAAAACAAAAATACAGCAGCGGATGGGTAAGAATTATGAAGTTACAATTGTTGAGAAAAAACAATCAACTTATGAAGAAGCAAACCTGAGAAATTTCTTTTCTACACTTGGTACTTTTCAGACTTTACTGGGAATGGGAGAAAATGAAAGTGTTGATACTTTTATTGCAGGTGTAATTGATCAACTTGGTGAAAAAAGTTTTGAGCAATTTTTAAGGCAACGAAGTCCCAAGAATATTCGAGGACACATTAACGAAGAGAATGTCAATAATGGTGATTATCTTTTGATAGCCTTGGATACCTATGCCAGACGTGCTGCTCATTATTCAGCTCATTTGCAAACAAGAAAGGGTTTAGAAGCAGCTGAAACAGAATTGGCAGAAGGATTAAATAATGCAGAAAATATCAGTGAAGATGTAAGATCACGGGTTAAAAAAGTTGCTAAAGAATTTAATGAATATATTGTAAGTCCCAAAGAAGAAGGCGGTTTCTTCAGGATGCTTGGTTTCAACCTGACAATCGGAGGAAATATTTCATCTTCACTAGGTAACTTAACCCAAACAACAATAACAACACTACCTCTTTTGTCTTCAGTCATTGAAGGACAGGGGCCATTAGCAGCAAGTCGTGAAACTTTAAAAGCAGGTCGTGTTGCTTTTAAGCTAGGTAAACTTTACAGGGGAAATCTGGAAACTTACGGATTTATTTTTGAAGGAGAAAATCCTCTTCCCAATGATATTACAAATGAGGAATGGGCTATGCTCAAATCCTTGTATCAAAAGGGAGTTATTCAAGCTCTTCAAAACTTGGATCTTGGAGCGAGATGGGCACAAACTTACGGTAAACCCGGAGGTAAGTTAGCTAAGATGCAGGAACTGTGGGGCTATCCTTTCGGTTTCATTGAAAATGTTAACCGGGTTACAGCAGCTTTGGCTTTTCATCGGGCTTTTAAATCCAATGCCGAAACCAGAAAGAATATTGTTGCAATAGCTCAAGACAGCATGTTTGAAAATATGAACATGACTCCTGAAGTTGCTGCTGAATTTGGAGTCACAACTACACAATTTATTATGGGTAAAGAAAATACCCCTCAATTTACCCGTGGAACAGTACAACGTATTGTTACCCAATTCTGGTCATTTGTTTTACAGATGATTGAACTTCAATTTTGGGCCTTCAAAATGGGATATAAAAATAAAACAATTACTGATCCCATTACCGGAGAAACTATTTCCAATGCTAGATTAAATAAAATAGGGAAGCAGTTTCTTAATCGGATGGTTCTTGGGACTTTCTTGTGGGCTGGTTTGATGGGCTTACCTCCAATGGAAGATATAAAAGTTTTATTAAAACAACTTTCCAAATTATTTGGACATGAAATTGATGTCGAATATACAATGAGGCAATGGATAGGTCAGGTAGCTGGAGCCGAAACTGCCAAAGCCATAGCTAGAGGACCTTTATCTTCCTTACTAGGAGTAGCTTTGTCTCGACGTATTGGTTTAAGTGAACCTATTCCAGTAGGTTTAATGTATGGAGATCTTACAGCTTTCTTTGGTCCAACAGTAGGTCATGCTTTTAATCTTTTACAACGAGGAACTGAAGCTTTAAGAACAGGAGAATATCTTGAAGCTGGTACTTTAATGTTTCCATTAGCAATACGAAATGTAATGGAAGCCATAAATCTGGAAGAAAAGGGTTTTGTTTCTTCCCGTGGAAAGGGAATAGTTCCACCTTCAGGATGGGGTAAGGAAGGAAGACCTCAGTTAACGACCTTTGACAAGGTTGCAAAAGCTATAGGTTTTTCATCGAGTACACTTCAGGATGCAAGGTCTGAAATTTCTGCTAGACAACATCTTAAATTTAAGGGAAGAGGAGCTAAAGAAGCAAAGACCCAAGAATTTGTCAAGATGAAGTTGGAAGCGATTGCAGCAGCAAGGGCCGGAGATCAAGCCAGAGCCAGAAGATTACATCAGGAATTTTATCGGGAATGGATGGCTCATAAAAAAGAAGATCGTACCGAAGATCCAGAAGATAGACTTAATATACGTATGCAAACTATTACTCAACGTGTAAGAGTTCAACAAGATCCTCTTGGTAGAGCTGCTGAAAGATACATACCTCGTCATCTCAGAAAAGGTCTACGTGACAGAACTCTTTTAGCTGGATATCCCTCTTCATAATTTTCCTTGTCTTGCATTTCATTTAAATTATTGCTATATCCCTGAAGTATTATGTTATTTAATAATCAGGAAATACATGTATTCATAGGTTATGATCCTCGTGAACAGGATGCTTATGATGTCTGCTGCCATACAATCAAAGAAGAAACAAACTATTATAAAGTTCACCTTCACAAAATTGATCATCTTGATTTAAGAAAAAAAGATTTGTTCTGGAGAAAGTGGTCTATTGATGAGAAAGGCCAATACTGGGATGAACTGGATGCCAAACCTTTTTCAACTGAATTTTCTTTTACTCGTTTTCTTGTTCCTGAAATGTGTAAACAGGAAAAAATAAAAAGTCAGTTTGTCTTATATATAGATTGTGACTTTATGTTTCGTAGAGGATTGGATAAATTATTTGATCACATCGAATCTATAGATAAAAAATCAAGAGATGCTAAAGCTTTATTTTGTGTTCCCTTCGATGATAAAAATTTTATTAAAGTTAATACTTCCAAATTAAAAATGGATGGCAAGCTTCAAACAATGTATCCCCGAAAATTCTGGTCTTCATTTACCTTGTGGAACTTACATCATCCAAAAACAAAAATGATGGATGTGGAACGAGTCAATCTTTCAAAAGGAAAAGATTTACATTCCTTTGAATGGATAGAAGATAATGAAATTGAGGCTGTTTCTCCAGCGTGGAATTATATTTCCGGTATATCAGATAAATATACTATTCCCTTTGCTGTTCATTTTTCTGAGGGAGGTCCGTGGCATCAAGGAAAACAGGACGTACCTTATGCAGACGAATGGGAAGAAAGTTTTAAAGAGATGCGTAAAATGAAATGGTATTTTTAATATGATTACAGTTATTACTTCCTTTAATATGAAAGCTTGGGACTTATATGCCAAGAAAATGGTGACAAGTTTTATAGAATACTGGGATAAAAATATAAAACTAATTGTTTATTATGATGGCCCGGAAATTCCTCACAAGGATTTAAAAAATAATCGTATTGAATTCAGAAGTCTAAATGATAATCAGGACATAAAAACTTTCAGGGAAACTTATAAAGATAAAAATGGGCAAACCAAGGAAGGGTATAACTATAGGCTTGATGCTCTTAAATTCAGTTGGAAAGTTTTTGCATTAGCTGATTATTTTTTTGAATGTACTGATTTGGAAACACCACCGGATTGGATTCTGTGGCTGGACTCCGATACGATTACTCTTAATCCCCTTTCCGAAGAAACTTTAAGAGACATGCTAGGAGAAAAGAAAGATAAAGATCCTCCTGATGTTGTTCACTTAGGTAGGACAGCTATAGATTATAGTGAGACAGGTTTTCTAGCCTTGAGTTTACAATATACAAAATCAACTGAGTTTGTTCTGGATTGGAAAGGTTTATATACCAGCGGTGAACTTTTCGGTTATCGAGAATGGACAGATGCCTTTGTCTTTACCCGTCTTCTCCACCTTCATGAAGCACATGGATTAACTTCTCATAACCTGAGTCCAAATTGTAAAGACTTGAATGCTTTTTCTTCTTCCCCCTTACGTGAATATCTGAAACATTTCAAAGGTCCTACTAAGATGGCTGCAGGAGGACCAACTGTAGATCGTTTTGGAGTTTTGTCTCAAATGATAAAACAATATAGTTTCAGTAATTTACTGGAGATTGGAACTTGGGATGGTTCTCGTGCTATACAACTAGCTGAAGCTGCTTTTGAAAATAATAATGTTGTTCATTACACAGGGTTTGATTTATTTGATGAAGTTTTAAACAAGGAAGAAGATGTTAAAAAAGTTCTTACCTCTTTTGCAGAAAAAAAACAAAAAGAAAATAATAAAAAGATTTTTACATTTTGTCTGATAAGGGGAGACAGTAAGGAAACTCTTAAAGTTCTTAAAAATAAAGACTACTGTAAAATTCATAATATTAATCCACAGTTTGCTTTTATTAGCGGGAATAATACTATTGAACATATTCAATCTGATTATAAATATTTAAAAAATATTTCCTTTATTGCTTTTGATAATATTTATGGGGCAGATGCAGATGATAAACGTCCTGATATTCAAACGCTTGGAGCTAATGTTGCCTTTGATAATATTTCCGATAAGAAATTCAGGAAAGGCATTGTTCCTTCAAGTGATCCCATTATAGGTGGTGGTATTGTAGGAATTGGTTTTGTTATCCACGATAAAAGATTAGCTGATCCTCCCGAAGCTAGTAATAAAGTTCCCGTTAAAGTTGTTCCCAAAGATTGTATGCCAGATGAATACATTCAAAATAATGTAGTTGAAAATAAAAAGAGAATAAAGAAATGGATATTGGAAAAAGCTACAGCTCACGGAGATCAACTTGTTGTTATATCAGGAGGTCCAACTGTTTATGGATTTGTAGATAAAATTAAAGAGCTATACAAACAGGAAAATACAAAAGTTATTTGTGTTAAACATTCTTTACCTTTTCTTCTCAAGAATGGTATAATTCCTTGGGCCTGTATTATCCTTGATCCCCGTCCTATAGATGGTATATCAACACACGGTGTTATCCGAAAAACTTTATTCAAAAGAATTCCAAAGAAAACTAAATTTCTAGTTGCTTCGATGACTGACTTATCTGTTGTAAAATTACTAAAGAAAAAGAAAGCTAACATTATTGGATGGCACGCCTACTCTGATGCGATACGAAACTTTCACGAGTTAAAGGATACAATGCTGGTTACAGGGGGAACGTGCTCTGCCATGAGAGCCGTAGGCTTGGGCTACACATTAGGATTCAGAACAGTTCACTTATTCGGAATGGATGGATGTCTTGATAAAGAACCTGAAAATGCAAAGGAGTTAGATAAAATGTCTGGACATCAGAAGTACATGCAGGTTGCCGTGGGTGATGATGATAAAAAAGGTAGTGATGAAAAGTTCTGGACAACAGGCGAACTTCTTGCTATGGCTCAAGACTTTGAACAGATGGTGGATAGGGACGATGTTGACCTGACGTTTCAAATGTATGGAGATTCCCTTGTCTCAAGAATATGGGAATCCAGTGGAGTTAATAAACAGCGTAAAACTTATCAGGAGATAATCAATGGTTAAGAAAAATGTTATAAAGTTTCCATTAGAATTAGAACCTAGAACTAAAGAACGTCTTGTTCATTATAATGATCAAGCTGCCGATGAAGAAGCAAGGAAAGTTATTAAAAAATCCTTGAAAGATATCAATACCCGCATTAAAGAAGATGAATCTATAACAGGGTTGGTTATTATTGGTTTTAAAAAAGATGGAAGATCAATAGATTGGTATTCAGGAGATCTGGGAGCTGCTCAAGTTTATATGACATTTGATAAAATTAAAATGTCTCTCATGAATTATGTCCAAGAAGAACTAAAAGAAACAGAGGATCAGGATAAAATATGATATTAGGAATAGCTGATTCAATTATCGGAGTTGCTGGTAAGGTTCTGGACAAGTTTGTAGAAGATAAAGATCTTAAAACCAAACTGGATTTTGAATTACGTAAAGCTTATGCTGATGCCAACCTTGGGCAAATAGAAATAAATAAGGAAAGTGCGAAGCATCCTTCCATCTTTGTCGCCGGGGCTAGACCGAGTATCATGTGGATATGCGCTTTTGGTTTAGCATGGCAATTCGTATTCTTACCCTGTGCTACATGGTACATGACTATCAATGGTACTCCTGTCGCCCTACCTGATATTCAAACTGAAGGATTAATGAGCTTGACGTTAGCTCTTTTAGGACTTGGCGGTATGCGTACTTTCGAAAAGCGAAACAACACCCACAGAAATAATATGAAGCAGCCTTAAAAATGAGTAAAAGAATTGAAAGAGTGTGGGGATGGTATACTGTTCTCCGTTCTGGCCCTCGTTACAAGGTAAAAGAATTACAAATATTACCCGGAAAAAGAATTAGTTTACAACGTCACTTCCATCGAGGAGAACATTGGTTTATTGCTTCAGGCCAATGTGATCTGGAGTATCCTGCTGTTGATACACTTAAAGAACATGATACCTTTCATGTCAAGAAGGGAGAAGTTCACCAGCTTGTAAACAGATATGATAAACCGTGTTTGATTATAGAAATACAATATGGTGATAAAGTTGTTGAAGAAGATATCGACAGAATTTTAAAAAATTAAAACTTTATATTTCTGATTCAATCATATCTTCTATCAGGGAATGTACATTATATTCAGGTTCCCATCCCAGATGACTTCTAGCTTTTATCGGAAGTCCTAAAAGAATATCTACTTCTGAAGGACGATAGAATTTTTCGGAACACTTAACAATAAGATTGCCTGTCTTGGCATCCTGAACATAAAAATCTTTTCCATAACCATAGAAGTCTACATCCCAATCCATTTTTTCAAAAACAACTTTAAGAAAATCCCGTATCTTCATTGTTAATCCTGAAGCAATGATAAAGTCATCTGGTTTTTCTTGTTGAAGCATAAGCCACATGGCCTTTACATAATCTTTAGCGTGGCCCCAATCCCGTTCTGCCTCAACATTACCCAGTTCAAGAACATCCTTAAAGGGACTATAACTTTTATCTTCAAGTTGTTTTGCAATTCTTGTCAGATTTTTTACAATCTTACGGGTAACAAATTCTTCTCCTCTTAATGGACTTTCATGATTAAAAAGAATTCCACAGGAAATAAACATATCATAAGCTTTCCTGTAGTTTACGCAGATGTGGTGAGCAAAAGCCTTGGCACATCCATAAGGACTGCGGGGATTAAAACGGGTGTATTCTGTTTGGGGAACTTCAAAAGCTTCTCCAAATATTTCTGAACTGGAAGCCTGATAAATCTTTGGATTGTAGGAATCACTGTTAACATGTCGTATAGCTTCCAAAAGATTAAGTGTACCCATCGCTATAATGTTTGTTGTTGTCACAGGAATGATAAAACTATCTGCAACAAAACTCATGGCTCCAAGATTATAAATTTCATGAGGACGCACTTCATTAATAATTTTCCAAAGACTTTCATATTCTGTTAAGTCACCTTCATGAAGAGATACCTTTCCCTTTATATCAAGCTTATCTAGTCGTTCCATATTGTTTGTACTGTTTCTTCGAACCACCCCATGTACATCATAGTTCTTTTCAGACAGCAATTTAGATAGGTAAGCCCCATCTTGTCCCGTTAACCCTGTGATCAAGGCACGTCTACCTCCAAAAAAGTTAAAATCCTTTTCACGAGGCATGGGGAGAGACTGTGAAGAATCTACCTCTTTTAGGTAGGGTGGCAAGGGAGAGGATGAAGAAGGCCCCTGTATGGTCCTCTGTGGCCCTGTTTTAAGAGACATTATAGCCCTGCTTTACGTAAGTGATGAATGTCTGCGCCAATGTCCAGCATTCCATTTTGGATTTCTTCAATCCGGTGCTTGAGAACATTTATGGTGGTATGGAGGTGTCCAGTATCACTTGGCTTCAGACGTTTCTGAAGTATTTCTTTTTCCTTGATCAACACATTCATATGATTCATTTGTTCTTTCATATTTTTATTATTAACCATCTTACATATCCTTATTCCATTGCAGTAGTAGCTTCTCCCCATGAAGAAGAAGTTACATATTCACCTACAAATTCGGAGTTTTCACCATTAGGCCAGTGTTTAGAATTATAAAGAGAAGAGTGAAAAGAAATTAATATTCCATACTTTCCCTTTTTTCTAAGAAGCTTATACCAGATTAGAAATCCTTTAAGTCTTTTCTTCATTAGAAATTATACCACCAACTATTTTTCGCACTATATCATTATGATTTAATTCTGTCCAATATATTTCCAAAGCATCAACGAATGTTAATGCCTTGAACATATGGTATTCTCCAGCAGGGACAACAGATAATTGATTTGGACCTAACTTTGTTATATCAACAAGATCATAATCTTTCCACCTTTTAATTTCAAGAATACCTTTAAGTATATAGAAGGCATTTATTTTAGATTGATGAAGATGTTTGGAACAGTATCCCCCTTCATTAACATGTATTCTATGAACTTCAATAGAAGATGTTTTTATAAGGGGGAAAGTTGTACCCCATATCTTTCCTTCAATTTCCATAATCTTCTTTTGGATTATACCAAGGGTGAACAACTTCTCCTTCTTCATGAGAAACTGTTTTAACATCATCAGGAAATAATTCTGTCAACGTCTGTTCAACACCCATCTTTAAGGTGAATACACTGGCAGCACATCCAGCACATGAACCTGATAATTTAACATGAACATTTTTATTTTCTTCATCATAAGATATTAATTGAATAACACCGCCATGTTGAGAAATAAAAGGAGCTACATGATCTGCCAATGCATCTTCAATCTTTGCAAACATTGTCATTTTTAAAAACTCCTAGACTCCACAACTGCCACCGTGTCCTGTTATATCACAGATGTCGTGTGCCTCCACAAATTCTTCAAATTCCTCATCACCTTTAGCCAAAGCTTCCTTATAAGGAACAGGGGTAAGAGGCTGACCTCCACGACAATTGTGAGGATAAACAGTAAAGCCACGTAAACGATGAGCATAAGATGCAAGAGTGTTTCCGAAATCTTCAACCATATTCTCATTGTTTTGTTTACTCCCCCACGCTGGAAGATTAATTGTAGAAGATATAGACATGTCAACATAATCCTGAATGTCTGCTTGAAACTTTATACGTCTTTTATAATCATTAGCCAAGTCAAGAGCTGACTCAATATCATCTGGATTTACATCATATAAATCAATAATCTCTTTTGCCGCCATATCAACAACATATTGATAGTGCCAACGATTACCCCCTTTAAGATACCTTCGTTTATAAGCAACGGCATAAATAGGTTCAATGCCTGTTGAAGTTCCTGCTAAAATACCAATGCTTCCTGTTGGGGCAATCGCCCTGTTTGCTACGGGACAGGATATCGAAAGCTTTTGAGAAAAACTTTTGCTAACTCTATCTGATATTCCTTTATAAGCGACAAGCCATTCATGAAGTTCAGGGGTTACTTCATATTTATAGTTATGTTTGATCAACCATTCATGAATACCCATTAAACCAAGACCAAGCCGCCTGTTTTTATCTCTTATTTTATTTATTTTATTATAAGGAAGAGAAGCTTTAAGAGTTCCGCATAAAAGAAACTTTGTTGCGAGTTCAATTATGGAATTAAACTCACGCATACTATCGATACGACCCATATTAACGCTACCAAGATTACATACATCACTGTCATCTTCGGAACAGACTTCTGTACACGCATTGCGAAGCGTTTCATTTTCTTTATCGAAAAAATTAAAGGAGAATCCCGGTTCACCTGTACAAAGAGCTTGTTTGACATTTGTTTTAAAGACATCACCTAATTCCTTTGTTTCCCAATAGTTAAGTAACCATTCTGTATCATAATTAACACTGATATTAGTCATGTCTAGGGGACACGGGAAATTAAAATCCTGTTCTTTTATCTGTCCATAGGTAAACTCCGTTGTTCCAAGAGACATATCATACCAATTTTTTATATTTAAAAACTTTTCTATATCCCGATGCTTCCAATTGAGGCTGGCATAGATAGCAGATCGACGGCTACCCCCTTGCATAACCCGTCTACCAATCTCGTTAATCATTAGCATCTTGGGGATAGGGCCGGAAGCCAACCCTCCTGTACCCCGCAGGATTTCTCCTTCCGGCCTGTATACCGAATAATCTATACCTATTCCTCCTCCTGTCATGAGACATGATTCAGACTTCCATGAAAGGTTGGCCCAATCTTCTCGTGTATCTTCTTCAGCTCTCAATAAGAAACAATTATTAAAAAATTTATTAGTACGCCCTGCATAATACAGATAGCGGCCTCCCGGAATAAATTTTAATTCTGAAATAGAATTAATAAGTTCCTCTATTTCATCTTTATTCAAGTAGTCATCACAAACATCGTGAACAAGAGTATGAGATAAGTCGGCCCACGTTTCACACCCTTCATGCATATATTTATTTTTAAAAATTGTTTCACTAAATTTAGAGCGAAACATAGAATTTTCATTGCTACGGAAAGCAGCCATGTTACTCCCTCCTTATATGTTTAATTAATTAATAAAGAAATTTAATAGTTGGATCTGAAGAATTAGCAGAAAGTTTTAAATTACTTTTTACTGTCCAGTGTTCACGCCCTTTAATCTTTTCTTTTTCAGGCCACGCTTTAACAGTGGAGAAACCTTTATTGTGCCAAAACTTTTCAATCTGGTGGCATAATATCAGTGAATTTTTCTTAGACGCTGTGTAATCATGTTTGGGATTTGGTCTAGATTTTTGAGAAGCAGCTGAGATTAACATTGGTAGGGTTGCCTATATCAAGGGTGTAAAAAGAAAAGAATAAAGTGTTGAATAAAAATATTAACAATCTTTTGAAAGGTTTGCAATTGGGGTTTCCAATCCATTGAAAAGATTAATTAAATTATCAGCATCTACTTTTTCACATTCTTGGATTAATTTTATTAGATACCATTCAGCCTTTTTTAAATCTTCAATAGGTTTATTTTTATAGCTGTACCTCCATAAATACTTTTGAATATTCCCCTTCAAATACCCAAGAAATTCTACCTGAGACATGCTTGCCTCAATTGCTTCGATAGATTCAATATCATTTCGATTGTAATGAGGAGGACTATTTACAGAATCTTCTTCCATTTCTTTACGAATACTTTTCCATCCGGGTCCATCATAGGGAAAGGAACCAAAGGTACTTGACTGACTCATATTATTTATATCCTTGCCTGTTGTATCGCTTCCAACATCTTCGCTTATGCTTGTTAAGGGGACGGCTTCTTACTGATTTTCCTATCGTTGTTTTCTTTTTCAACGGCATTGTTTTGTAAACAGAAATCTGTTTTGCCATGATCTTTATTTATTCCGCCATAAAGATTTCATATTTAAAATGGAATTGATGCGTCTAAACTTTAATTTTTCACTTCCATCTAAAAGTTTTACAAAATAATTTCTGGCATAGGATACATTTATACCTGCTAGGGAACAGATGGGTTCAAAGGTTGAAGCTGTAACTGCACTATCAGGCAGGGTAAACCACTTAATAGCTGTTGTTCTATTCTTAGCTGAACTCACAGGTTCTCCTTTATATCCTTCCTTGGTGGCATCTAAAAGTGCTTGTAAAAAAACAGAGATCCACAATATTCTTTCTGAACTACTGTGATTTGAAATAGGATTAACATACTTATTATAAATACTTCTATTTCTTTCCTCATAAAGAACTAAATTT
>Ga0209757_10000108_pt1 | contig 23293 bp, 17 predicted proteins | sample ETNvirome_6_1000_FD_185472 | JGI IMG/M metagenome (GOLD analysis project Ga0209757, IMG submission 185472) | Marine viral communities from the Pacific Ocean - ETNP_6_1000 (SPAdes) (version 2) | ecosystem: Environmental > Aquatic > Marine > Oceanic | place: Pacific Ocean | collected 2013-06-19 | reverse complement strand
GTTATCATGATGCAACTGCCTTTGTTGTTACTGCGTGGACTCCTGACTATCCGTGTCTCTACATCATTGATGAATACAAGCAAAGCCAGATGCTTACGTCCGATGTTGAGGATAAGATAAAGAGATTTATGGCAGATTACAAATTCACTGCTATCGTCATGGACTCTGGTGGCGGCTCCTCGAAGATGCTCCTGGAGACATTCAAGCAGAGATCTGGCATCCCTATCCAGGCTGCTAAGAAGTCTGGGGATAAGATCGGCATGATTAAGATCATGAACTCAGACCTTAAGCTCTGTAATATTAAAATAAAAAGAGGGCTCGAGCTACTCAATGAGTGGGATAAGCTACAGTACAATAAAGCAGGCACCGCAGAAGACAGACGGTTCGATAACCACTTATCTGACGCGGCCTTCTATGCTTGGCAAGAGTCACGGCACTACTTGTTTGAAGAGGCGGAGTCAAACCCCATTCCGGGCTCTCCGGCATACTTTAGGCAGCTTGAGTGCGACCTTGAGCAAAAACTACTTGAGGAACAGGATAGAAGTCTGTATGATCCAGATACATGGGGAGAGGGCTACTCTGATGCAGACCTCTTCAACTAGGAGCTCTTATGGATGAATCGAAGCAAAGAGATATGGGGGCTGGCCCGAGCACCAAGCGCCTTAAAGCAATGTTGAAGCTTATGACTGAGTTTGGCGTTATTAAGTATAAAGACGATGAAGTCGAAATACAGATGACACCTCAAGAGCAAGCAATGCAGAGGGCTGTGCCCTCAGGATTTAGTATTGATCGCTATGAACCAGAGGCAGAAGTCCTTAGTGATGAGCAGCCAGACCCTGTTTCCCGGGATGGCCTTGGCTATTCGGACGATGACTACCTTTGGCGGAGTGCTGAGACATGAATTATGGGATTTTTGGCGATAGCTTCTGGTGGCAGATGGATGGAGATCCCCACGAATCCATTAATAAGTTCATTAACGTGCTGCGTCAAGAGCAAGATAGCTACTATCTAGATATGGCCACCTATATGGGCCTCTACAATGGGCGCCCCATCGCCTCGAGGTATTCAAGCGGTACCTCCCAATATGCCCTAATGCGTCAACCACGGTTGACCTTCAATATCATTCACTCCCTCTGTCAAGCTGCCACTTCCAAGATAGCCAAGCATAAGCCCGCGGTTAGTTTCCTCACCGAAGGAGGAACATACTCACAGAAACGCAAGTCTAAGCTATTCAATAAGCTTATCCAGGGGCAGTTTTACTCCATGCGTATGTATCCTATAGCCCAGAAGGCATTCCTTGATGCATGTATCACCGGCACTGGAGTCATAAAATACTATACAGAGTTTGGAAAGGTACGAGCCGAGAGGGTCTCAGCAAATGAGATCACCTTAGATCCCTCAGAGTCCGAGTACGGCGTAACACCAAGACAGATCTTCCAAACAAAGAGAGTCTCCAGGCATGTCCTTATTGAAATGTATCCGGAAAAGAAAGCTCAAATCATGGAAGCTACGGAACATAGTGAGGATGACTACTCGAAAGACCAAAGAAGCAGCGACATGGTTGAATGCCATGAAGCATGGCACCTACCCAGCGGGCCAGAAGCCGAAGACGGGCGGCATATTATCTGTATCGCGAATGTTACCCTGGTTGATGAGCTGTGGGAAAAAGACTACTTCCCGTTCACGTTCATAAGGTGGACCGAAGATCCTATGAGCTTCTGGGGTAATGGCCTCGCGAAAGAAATCAAAGGAATCCAAGTTGAAATCAATAAGCTCCTAGCGCGTATCCAAGAGCAGATGCACCTGGCTACTCCGAAGGTGTTCATTGAAGACACGTCAAAAATAGTTACGTCTCATCTTAACAATAGAGTCTTCGGAGCCATTAAGTACCGGGGAACGCCACCTCAGTTTTTCGTACCGCGGGCTGTCTCTGGAGAGATGTTCTCCCACTTGGATAGGCTTGTTGAGCGTGCCTACGAGATGACCGGGATTTCTCAATTAGCTGCACAGAGTAAGAAGCCCATTGGATTAGAATCTGGAAGAGCATTACGGGAGTTTTCCGATATTGAGTCAGAGCGGTTTATGGTCGTTGGCCAGGCATACGAGCAGATGTTCCTGGATGCCACTGAGCAGATCATTAGCTTGATTAGGGATGCTCACGTCAATGGAGATCCCTATACCATAGCAAGCTTCGACAGGAAGAGCGGCCTCGAGAAAATTAATTGGTCGGACATTAGCCTCGAAGATGATGAGTTCATTATCCAGGTTAAACCTATCGGATCACTACCTCAGACGCCATCGGCAAAGCTGGCATCCGTAAACGAGATGATGCTGAATGGCCTATTCACGAAAGAGGAAGCGCACAATCTACTTGACTTCCCAGACCTCGAGAGGGCGAATAATCTCAAAACAGCATACATCGATATAATCGATAAGGTTGTTGAAGACATCGTTGAGAATGGAAAATACGTTGCTCCTGAAATTTATATGAATCTCGAGTTTGGAATCATAAGGGTGCAACAGGCTTATACGTTAGCAATCCTTGATGATGTTTCTCATCCGAAGCTTGAGCTTCTGCGACGATGGATGTCTCAAGCAAATGAATTGCTGGTTCAGAGGAAAGCGCCCGCACCCGCCCCAACCCCCGGCGCGGCCATGGGGCTTCCCCCTGATCTAGTGGGGGCAGTGCCTCCTGGTGCGCCTCCGGGTCCACCACTTGGTTTGCCCCCTGGTATGCCCCCTGGGGGAGCCCCTACTCTTCCTGGGGGGTTACCGCCCCTCCCAGATATGGGACCACCTCCCGGACCACCGCCTGGTCCTCCTCCCGGTTCTCCTCTGGAAGCTGGGGGAGATATACCAATGCCACCTGAACTATTAGCACAACTGTCATAATGGAGCATTTTAATGAGTGAAGAAGCACAAGTAGAAGCAGCACCAGCACCAGCACCACCACCTGAAGCTGCGGAGAGCTCCTCTGAACAAGAGGCAGCGCCTGAATCCTATAACATCTTCTCTGCGGAGCCTTCTGCGGCAGCATTAGCCGCTGTACCTACGCCCGTCGAGGAGCCTAAAAAGAGTAAGCAGTTTCTTGATAACCTTAAGCGAGATAAGGAGATTAGAGGCCAGAACATTGCCTTGAAGAGGAGGCAGGCTGCGCTTGAGGAAAGAGAGAGAGAAGTCCAGTCTATGGTCGAGGCGAAGGCGAAGATGAATGAAGATCCATCTGAATTCCTTCGGTCTCAGGGAATTGACCCGGTTGACTACTACAGGAAGTGGACTGAGAAAATTATCAGTGATGAAACGGGACCGACAATTGAATCTCAGGTCTCAAGTAATCAAAAAGAACTAAACGAATTAAAACAAAGGATAGCCGAGAAGGAGAGGGGTGAGGCAGATGCGAGGAGAAATGCTTCTCAGTCTGCTGCTTACGGCACCCTATGTGGGAACATCGAAGAGTATGCCCGCGGCTCAGATGGTCATAGTATCATCAAGGAGACATGCACCGCTCAGGATGTTGCGAATGGGATGATCCAGCATTATAAAGAGACGGGCGAAGAAATTACAGTCGAAGAAGCATTTGAAAAGATTGAAACCGGACTCCGGGAGCGCGAAGAACAGTTTTACTCAGATCCTAAGGTCGTGAATAAAATCCAAAGGTATAATCCAGCAGCATTTAAAAGAGCAAAAGGCCCGCAAGCAACACTATCGGCCAAATGGAAGGAACAACCAACGAGGAAATCCCCAGATGACATGACCGATGACGAGATCATGGATCACTGGAAGGGTAAACTCTTCACGTAATCTTTACGAAAGGAGGAAGCTATGTCTTCCCATTTAGATAAATCTTTTAATTTAACAAATTTCGATGCTGCGATGAAGCAATTCTATCCGCAGAAAAAAGTTCACAATCTTGTTTACAAGAACAACCCACTTCTTGCTTGGATCCCAAAAGTGGAGCGCTTCCCTGGTCGAAACGCTCAGATCACTATTGAATACGGGATGCCCGGTGGCCGAAGTGCGGACATTGAAAAAGCAATCACTAACCGTAGTGGAACCCAGCTTGAAGATTTCATCATTACTCGTGTTAAGGACTATGCTGTCGTTAGCGTTGATAATGAGGCATTACTCGCTGCTGATGGTAGCGAAGGCTCTTTGCTTGAGCTTGCCAAGAACAAGACAGATGGTGCTCTTCGTGCAATGTCTCGCGCAATGGGCGCCGACATTTACCGCGGCGGTACTGGTGCTCTTGGAGAATCAACAGGTGCAGCTCTTGGCGGCGCTGTTGAGGGGGCAGGCTATGTCGAATTTAGCGATGATGATATTACCAACTTTGAAATTAACCAAAAGCTTGTTTACTCTGACACCAATGGAACCGGTGCATTAAAGGATTCAGGCGCAATCGTAACTGTAAGTAAGGTTGATTATGACACTAACCGCGTTTATTTGGCGGAAGCGCTAGTCTCAGGAAGCACCCACGCAGAGCTTAGTGCTGATCCGACGCAATTCTTCTTTGTAGACGGTGACGCCCAGGCGGGTGGAGCTGATCGTACCAAGATTGCAGGTCTTGATGCATGGGTTCCAGCGTCATCTGATGGTCTTTCCACTTCGTTTTTTGGTGTTGATCGTTCGTCTCACCCGACTCGTTTGGCTGGCCAAAGGATATCTGGGGGATCAGCAGCGATCAAGGAAGCACTTATTGATGGGATGGTCCGCTGTGCCAGAGAGGGTGGGATGCCTGATGCTGCGTTCTTGAGTCCAGAGCTATGGGCTAACCTGGCAAAGGATATTGATCCAACTGGAGCTGCTACCCAGGTTCGTCTTCAGAACAAGGAAACAGAGGCCCAGGTTGGTTTCACTTCACTTAAGATAGCTGGCCCAACTGGTGTTGTGGAGGTCTTTGCAGATCATAACTGCCAAGCCAACACAATCTGGCTTCTCCAGAAGGATACATGGGAGCTTCGGACAATTGGTTCTGCTCCTCGGATCTTGGATTTTGACGGGCTGAATGGTCTTCGTCAATCAGACGCAGATGGTGTTGAGTATAGATGGGGTTACTACGGTAACGTTATCTGCACAGCGCCAGGCTGGAATTGCCGTATTACACTGGTCTAATGATGAGGGGGAGGGTAAACCTCCCCTTCCTCTAACCTGGAGAGAAGAATGAAAGGTTCATCTATTGCCTTGCTCCTTGGTGGAGGCAAGAAGCCGAAACAGGAAGAGGGCGAAGATCTTGACTCTGGAGTCGCCTTTGACGATGCCGCAAATGAGTGCCTTAGGGCTATCAAAGCCCGAGACAACGAGATGTTTGCGGGGGCGTTAAAGGATTGTATTAAGATCTGCCTCGAGGCTCACGAGAGTGGACCTGGTGAGGATGAGATCAGTGACGAAGGCGAAGGTGAGGATTACTAATGTCTAGCTTGTTAGAGTTAAGGACGAGGGCTCGTAGGATCGCTGATGCAGAGAATAATAACTTCTTCTCTGACGAGGAGATCACTGATTATATCAACACGGGTCTAGGTGAGTTGCATGATATCTTGGTGCTGAAGTTCGAAGACTATTATGTCGACTCTAAAACCTTTCCTCTAGTAAGCGGGCAAAGCGTATATTCTCTCGCAGATGACGCGTCGATTGGTAACTTCTATAAAATTATTGGAGTGGATATCACCCAGGGAGGGAATACTATTCGAGTCCCAAGGCACTCGTTTAGTGAAAGAAATACCTTCCGGCCTGACCAGGCCGCTCGCAATAGTAGAGGATTTCCATTCTATGGGTATAGACTAAGCGCAAAGAATATTATCTTCATACCAGAACCAACTTCAACAGATACAATTGGGATATGGTATATCCCGTCATACACAAAACTAAGCACCGACGGGTCAACCGTCGATGATAGAATCGCCCTTAACTGGGAAGAATATGCAGTTTACTCAGCAGCCATTAAAATGAGACACAAGGAAGAGACATCAACAACTTCACTTGAACGCGAATTAGAGAGGCTTAAAGAAAGAATAGAGGAAGCATCGGCGAACAGGGATGCGGGAGAACCGATAGGTATCGTAGATGATGCCGTCGGAATCCAGCCCGGCTATTAGCCACACGGATAAGGAGGCCCCATGGCTTTGCCTAAATATGAGGCTTATAATGTGTCAGATCCCCATCTGACCAAGGTCCAGTATAAGCTCCAAGAAGCCCTTGGCCCGATTTTCTCTGTAGATCTCCTGGACGGCAACCTGATCACAGGTGTCGATCTTACAACCTCAGCGTCAAATATCCCTCATAAGCTCGAAAGAGCCGCTAAGGGATATATTGTCGTTAAGAAAAATGCCAATGCCGTTGTCTATGATAATGAATCATCGAACACGAATAAGGCCAGCTTTCTTAAACTAATAGCTTCCGCAAGCGTAACCATAGATGTCTGGGTGTTTTAATGGCTTCCGAGAAACAAACAATACCGCTCCAGAGGCAGATAGCTAACATCCCGTTCAGCAAAGGCATCCAGACAAAGAAGACGGATGTTACGCTGGAATCGGGAGAGCTCGAGGTCTTAGAGAATGCCGTATTCAATAAGCATGGCGAGATAGAGAAGCGAAAGGGTTACACTGAAACCCAGTTCGAATACCCGGCCGGGGCTGGTACTCACTTCTTCGAAGGATCATTCCAGTACAAGGGTGCCTATTATGGGCTAGAGGCAAGCGGGCATACATGGAGAATTAATCCAGCGTCTCCCTCAACGAAGAGTCGCCTACAGTCAAAATGGAGCCCTTTGTCTACAGAGGTATTCCCGTTATCACCTCATGATTTCTCTGGGTCTACTCAGTATAATTTTATTTATTTCTCTAGTCCAGAGATAGCAATTAGCACAGATGACTCGCTTATATGCATTGCGTCTGCGGTGCGGATCAGAGAGGGATCGTCAAGCACCGGCGGCATCGCCTATTCCGTTAACCTCATTGATGCATCTAATATGTCTATACTGAAAACTACTTTTGGGTTATCAGGATCGACATTCGCTAAGTCCACTTTCTACGGACGCATTAAGCCAGTCGCGATTAGTGCAACACAGTTTGCTGTGTACTACGAGTACAATAAGGAAGGCGCAGACGATGGTGCAGCAGATGAGCTAAACAGAACAATATTCGGCCCTGATAACGATGGGGCAATTGCGTCAAGCTCTGATGGCTTAGTGACCCTTGTATCGGATAACTATCTGGAGCATAAGGATCGATGTTCTTTTGATGTCGTTGAGTCCTTTACGGCAAATTGCGCTTATGTTGGGTATTACCGGCACGACTCAACGTATAGCGTTCGGATCGTTAAGGATACATTAATAACAGGCAATGTAGCCTCTCCGTTCCTGACGGGCACCCTAAATGTAAACACTGGCCTTGACACTGTCCCTCCTTCAGATACCGTTCTTACGCATGCCCATCTTGTTATGGGTAAGTCTTCGATTGAAGATGATAAGATCTATATCGGATACCTCACCACATCTGGCAGCACGCATACTATCCGAGTTCATAACTTCACCGAAGGCGGATCGCTGTCTAGCGCGATAACAAAAACAAGCACAGATACAGAGGCATCATTCAAGCTTCTTTATTTTGTTGATAACAAGGAGGACCCGACAGTAACGACTAGCATTGAAACTGTTGATCTCGTTTATAACTCCTATGGCACTGGGGCTTCAGATGGGGAAGTGACCTACAGGATACCCATAAAGACACCATCTAGCTCGCTTGCGTTCCATGCTGACCCTCAAGAAGTAAATAAGGGGATTGCCGGGTCAGGAGCATTCCAGTTCACATTTGGTAAGAATAACTACAAGGCGACAATCTTCCCAAACATGGAAAACATGGAAACCTATCCCAGAGGGAGTCATACCCTTAATTACTTCGATCAAGATGGGAGCTTGGTCGGAACATCGCTAACCGCAAACATAGACCAAAAATATAACTCCCATCCCGGAAGAGCAGTTAGCACCTCTGACGGTGGCAATGCATATGGTGTTATGTCTACGCTTGGCCCGCCTCAGTCAATTAACGATGACAGCGGTCTTCAGTTTGCTTCCGTTCCAACCATTGTGAAGTATTCGTTTGATGCTGTCCCCACGTATGGGGTCAGAAGGGCGGAGATCGGTAAAAACATCTATTGGACTGCTGGAAATGCTCTGTTTCGGGACTCCTTTGACCTCTATCAGGATATTGTTGGCAAGCCAAAGCCACACATAACGAGCTTAACGGCGTCTGATGAGAGCCTTAGTTCTGGAGGACTGGATAGCAGTAAAACATATAAGTATAAGGTCGTATTCGAGCAGGAGGATAGCCAGGGGAATCTCTATCAATCCGAGCCGTCCGATTCCAAGTCAGTGACGACTGATGGCTCCCATGATACTGTAACGATCGTCGTCAATAGTGCCTCCCAGAAAATCGCAGGAGGAAAGTATAGGATCGTAGTGTATCGGACCGAGGGTGATGGGAACCTATATTATGCGGCTGGAAATATCAGAGGTCAGCACTCGACGTTTACTCAGACGCTTGTGGACCAAGCAGAGGATGATGATGTTCTCTCATCTGCTATCCTCTACACTGACTCTGGCGAGGTCGCCAATACCAGGTGCCCAGCATGCTTCTATGTGACAGCTCATCGAAATAGGCTCTTCATAATTAGCGAAGATTATCGAATATTTTTCAGTAAAGAGTATAGGAATGGGTACGGCACCAACTTCAATGATACGTTCTTTGTCCCCCTGGATGGCATTCTTGATGACAAGCCAACGGCCCTTGGAAGCTCGGGGGAGACTATCTATATTTTCAGAGAGAATTCCATATGGGCTTTGGATGGTGATGGTCCATCGAAGACTGGGACTGGGAGCTATTATACTCCAAGGATAGTTAGTAATAGCATGGGCGCTCTACGCGGGAGTCCAACGCTTTATACTGACACGGGGCTATTCTTCCAGAACGCGAAGGGTATCTATTCTCTTAGCAAGGAAGGCATTGAGTATATAGGATCTCCGGTCGAAGGCATCCTTGGCTCGGCCAGGGTTATGGATATGATCCAAGACCAGGCTACTTCAACAATAAGATTCCTGTTAAGCGATAGTGTTCTTGTTTATAACTATGAGTTTAAGCAATGGAGCCACTTCACATTCTCCACCCTTGGCGTAGATGAAAGATTCGTGGGCATGGGGAATAATGATGGAGAGATAATACTTGTCACTGACTCCAATAAGTTTTGGAAGGAGTCAGGCTATAAGCTAGATACGACTTATATGACCATGAAGTTGAGGACGGGATGGATTTCCCTTAATGGGATTCAGGCATTCTCTCGTGCTTACAGATTTTCTCTTTTAGGGAAAAGCAAAGATAAGCATATCTTAACTATAAAGGTCTACTATGACTATAATGACAGTACGGCTGTAGATACGTATGTATTTACAACCGACTCTGCTTCAGACGCGCTTCTCCAGTTTCGAGCGCACCTGTCCAAGCAAAAATGCGAAGCTATAAAATTTGAAATTTATGATACTGATAACTCATCTGCAACCGGCGATGGGTTCGTTATTGAGAATATTGCTCTAGAATTTGGGGCGAAACGCGGTATCTTTAGAATGTCAGTAGCAGACAACACGATAGGGAGTGAGTAATGGAGCCAGAACCAGGGCCAGATATGGACGCGCATAATAGTGCTATGGAAGCGGAGGAGGAGAGAAAGAGGAGAGCGCGGGAAGCAGCGGAGATAGCGGCTAGGGCTGCGGCCAAGGCGACGAAAGCGGCAGCGGCAGACTTAAAGCAGAGTTCCGGATATGGCGGCCCTATTGCGGGAGCTGGGGCGGTGGCAGAGGCGGCAGGCTCATCGCCTAGGAATCCTTTAATTACATCGCGTGCTCCTGTTTCGACCTTTGCTGCGCCAGGTTCTACTAGGTCCGGGCCAGAGGCAAGCCCTGGCCTTGTCCGTCAAAGCTCTGGTGCTCCTGATTCAGCAGTCGGTGATACGAGGCTGATAGACTGGAGTCAGCCCGGAGCCGGTGATCCGAACCATGACCAAAGATCACCAATTACCTATGAGCAAAGCTATCTAGACTCCTATGCCGAGGACATCAGAGGAAGAGGTCGTCCTATGATCCGCTCGGCAGCCGCCGGAATCGCAAGCGGTGAGATGAGTGACGTAATAAGGCAGCAAGGGGAGAGAGCCAAGCAGTCTGTCTTATCTCAGGCCGCTGGCGCGAGAGGTGTCCCTGCTTCAGCAGTCCACAGGATGAAGATGCAGGGGCTGGACGAAGCGAATAGGGCCACAATGGAGGCAGCATCTCAGCAGCAGATGCAAGCCATGCAGATGGTCGATGATGCACATAAAGCCGATGCCCAAATCAATGCGCAGCTAGAGGCCCAAAGAGACAACATGATTAATGCCTTGATTGCTCAAGGCGTCGAAAGGGATATGGCTATCCTGCAAGTCGATGCCTCGCTTGAGCAGCAGCGCAGGGAGTTGGCGTATAAGTATTGGGCTGGAAGGCTTGGGGCGTCAGTAGAAGCAATCAAGGGTGCCATTGAATCGACTGGGTGGTTTCAAGGCGAAACCCAATCAGTCGCGGATATGGCTCCAATCATTAATCTGCTTATGGGTATTGAGGCTCCTGCCGATGTGGCGGTGCCAACCCAAAGAGTCATTGGATCCAGAGAGGGGGAGATTGGGATTGAGACAACAACTGGAGGGGAGCCCCCTCCTAAGGGATACCAGTATAATGAGGCCACAGGGAGATGGGAGCTTAGGGAGGGTTACAGTAAACCAAGCCCGACAATCATAACTCGCACAGATGCCCAGGGCGAGCCCATTGAGGTGATGAAGGTATGGAATGAGGATGATGGTCAATGGGAATACGTATTCGAAATAGATGCTGACTCGGAGTCGTGGCTGGCGGCAAAGGCAGAGAGCGATAAATTCAATAACGCAGTAAGCATAGCGAATACGGGGCTTGAGAGAGAGAACAATTGGCGATTGGAAAATGGCCAAGCCGCTATGACAGAAGAAGAGAGCGATGCCTGGATAGAAGAGACGATACGCACTTGGGCGGTCCACGCTGAGAATGAGCGGCGATCTGCTAATGGCGAGCTGCCTATGACGCCAGAGGAGGAAGAGGCCTTTGTTCAGTCGGCGATGGCTGTGTATAAGGAGGAATACTCTGACAATAGAGCGAAAACAGGCATGAAGCAGGTTGGTGTTGGGGCTATGGACCCGATGTTCAGGGAGAGAGACACCGATAAAGGGCTCTTTGGATTTAATCCAAACCCAGCACCCTATCAGCAAGGGATACTGGAGGCAGCAGAGGGAGCAACGAAGCTCTCCCCTCCTTCCGGGGCATGGAAGAATAATACCAGTACAGGCCTAAAGGCTCTTAAGGGGGGTCTTTATGGAGTAGAGGCAGCAGCTCCTTTACTTGGGGCTAGGGGCACAAAGGAAAAGAAATCTGCGATCAAAAGTGCCGCCAGCACTCTCGGAGAGGCTAGTGGGCTAGGCGGGATAGGGGCAGTGACCCCTCTTCTGGGAGCCAAGGGGACAGAAGAGAAAGAGGCTGCTCTTAAGAGAGCTGGCCTATATAGTCTTGGGAAGGCCGTTGATGAGGGATTTACCCCCTCTGTCACCAAGCCGGACGTAACAGGGGCAGCCGTAGAGAAGGCAGCCGGAGAGCTGCTAGGGGCTTATAATGATCCAGAGCTAGCCGCAAAGGCTCCTGGCCTGGCGAAAGAGGTCGGAAGTATTGTAGCGGGAGGAGAGGCTACGGCGGTTGATGCGGCAACTGATGCTGCGGTTGACACTGTGACTGATGCTGCGTCTAAGACAGCGACCAAGGCAGCGTCTGATACTGGTCTTTCATCTGTACCTGGCCTTGCGTCTGCCGCGAAGGTTGGACTAGACGTTCTTGGAGGGAAAGACCTCGGCACATCAGTCGCACAGACCGCTGGTAGTGCGGCTGGAGGCGCAATCGGATCTGCATTAGGGCCTGTGGGTTCCTTCGTCGGTAGCGGAATTGGGGGCGCCCTTGGGGGCTTTGTTGGCGGTGCCTTTAAGGGGCCTGATATGTCGAAGATCACCCGCCCGAATATGGATATTGGAGGATCAATGAAGCGAAAGGACATTGGGGCAGGCGTAGGAAACATCCCCTATAGTGGGCTAGCGTCTCCATCTGGCTTTGGGAGCGGAATGTACGACCCGGAGGGGAACCTTACATACGGAGGAGCTCTCTTGCCGAATGCCAGATACTCTGATGAAAGGGCAAAGTCTGGAATAGGGCCATCCAATGATGAGTTGTCTGACTTCCTTAGAGGCATTACCCCGATAAAGTATGACTACAAACCCGAGTTTGGCGGGGAGAAAGATCAATACGGATTCTCAGCCAATGAGGTAGAGGCGAAAAGTAAGATAGGCGCATCCCTTATAAGCAAAGATGCGCAAGGGATGAGAAAGGTGAACACTGGTAAGGCTTCGATGGTTGGACTTGCAGCAAGCGCAAATCAGCAAAAGATAATAGACTCTCAGTCTATGGCGATCGCTGATTTGCTTAAGCGAGTAAATGGCATAGATGGGAATAATGACCAAATGGCATCTTATGATAAAGTTTACGCGGAAATGATGGAGAGGGATCGTGCGGTTGAGGCTTATCCAGGAGAAAAGCCCGAGCATATAGTTAAGGCTGAGGCAGAAATTGCGGAAAGCATAGAGCAGGAAAAGATGATCCGTGAGAACCTTGAGCGAATAAATAATCGCAAGCCCTATCATATAGTTGAGGCTGAGGCAGAAATTGCGGAAAGCATAGAGCAGGAAAAGATGATCCGTGAGAACCTTGAGCGAATAAATCGAAATCGCATGGTCCGTTCATATCGCGGGCAAAACGCTGCAAGTGAGGACACACCATTACTAGAGACATACGGTACTCGTGGTGACCGAATGCGATTTAATGACCGCGATGCAAGGCTCAAATGGGTTGATTCAGGGAAATCAGAAGAAGAGCATTATTCTGGATTTGAGACAAAGGATAATATCCAGACATTACCCGACACAAAAAGCGCAGTACAGGGGTTGATGCCCTATAGGACCAAGAGCGAGGATAAGTTCTTGAATCCATATATGTACAGAGGATTTTAAGATGGCAGATGTTGGTAGAAATGTTGCAGAGGCTCCTCCTGTTCTCGCAAAAGACGTAAGGCGATTGGAGGAAGCTGCCCCATCTCATCTTGTAGAGGAAGAGAAAAGAAGAGCGTTAGAGGCGCAAGAGAAAGCGTCTAGGCAACGATCTTCGATGAAAACAACTCCTCAAGGGCCGGAGGGGGTTAGCCGGATGTATCCGGACACTCCTGGTACGGCTCCTTTATTCCTGACCAAGGGCGGGAAATGGGTGCCATGGTCTAAAGAGGTGGCGGGAGATCTCGTAAACCCAGGAAGAGTCGGGAAGCTACCCGGTGGACAGGAAGTCCCAGCACATATAGCTAAAGCGGCTGAGTTCAGTGAGCACTGGGCAGATACATTTCTTAAACTTCCAACAAGCAAGAAGACAATCAGAGGTGGCCCAGTCCCCCTTGAAAGCTCTCATCCCTATGTGACTGATCCTGAGACGGGAGCCATGAAGCGTAGGCAATTTTCTGAGACCACCTATGACGAAGGTAAAATAAACCCTATCACCCTTGGACCCAATGTTGGGTCAGAGGGGCTATCGTCCGTAGATCCCTATCTTGGGGATGACGGCGAATCGTCTTTCGACCCTTTTGCTGGTGGGGGGTTGTCCTATGAGGAAGTGGCGAAGAGAAACCTCTTCCCTGAGGCGACGGAACATGCAGACGAAATTAGTGACCAGGAAGAGAGGGAGAGAGAATATTATAGAACCCAGTTCGAAGACTATGCTGTCGACCCCAAAACCGTATCGACTGAAGGCGTTGCCGAACGAGAGGGGAGTGAAGCAGAGACACAGGCTACAAGGCTTAAGGAGATTCACAAGCTCAGGGAGATGACAGGACTAAACGCCGAGACCGCTGAACAGGCTCTTAATATAGCAAAAGGCAAGGAGTCCCTGACAACGCAAGAGAAGACCGACGAGTATTATAAAACCTATGTTGACCGCGGGCTACAGTTTAACAGGGAGAATATGGATCTGAGGGACAAGCAGAAGGCGCTTGTCGATGAGAGGGCTAAGGAGAGGCACGACTGGAATATAACAGAGCGGAAGCATGAAGCCGAGCAGGATGTTATTAAGTCTAACACAAAGCAGAAACTAGAAACCGCTTGGGCTCAATATAACACCGACAGAGATTCGGCCAAATTTAAAGCCAGGCAGCTACTCGAAAATCTAGACAATGAGGGAAGGCTCGATGGCTGGGATTATTTCCGTAGGTCAGCCATCGGGGTAGGTGCTGTCTTGGCCGCAGCGGGAACGGTATTCGGCGCTGCTGTGTTTGGGAAAAAAGGGATCCCCATGCCAAATGTCTTAATGCCCTTTGTCATGAAGGCAATTGACGCAGATATTAATAGCATTAAAGAAGGGAAGCAGCAGTTCATAAATGATGCTGGTGCCCATATAGACTATGCTAAATTCATATTGAATGACTTCACTAAACATGCCAATCACCTCAGCCAGATGAAAGTAACAGGGCTCCAATTTTGGAAGGATAAGATAGCACAGGGCAGAGCTCGCTTAAGCGCTGATTCCCAGAAAACGCTTGATGAACTCGAAGATAAAATGACTATGGAGCAAAACAAGCTTATGCAGGAGGCGGAAAACGCCGAGGCAGCAGCGATCATTAAAAATGTTAACTCAATAAAAGAGGGTGCAAAGGTAGAGGCTCAAACAGCAAGAGAGCTTACGAACGAGGAGTACGTTCAAGCCCAGGCGACAGAACTTAGCCTGAGGATAAAGAATTTAAAAGCAAAGCCAGAGTCTGGGCTCGATAAGCTGCCGACAAAACAGTTTAGCCTAGTGAATGAATCTATTGGGATGTTGCAAGAAGCCTCGCGGCTCAAGCACGAGCTTGCAGATCTCTTTGAGAAAACGTCCAATAGCCTTAATCTAAACGTATCAGAAAGAGCGACACTGAACTTAGCCGCACTAGAAGAGTTTGCCACCAGGCCAACTACGGACAGTGCCGATAAGGTAACGGTAGATGCCATAACAAAAAAACTGAGGATGCTAAGTAGAAAGAGAGGAACATCGATAGAGGGAAGAGGGCTTACGGGGGAGGATGCAATATTCTATGAAGGAAACTTGATGTTGGACCTAGATAGGTCATCAATCGCAACGGTCATTAGTGCCGTGGCTCACTTAGAGTATTATGAGAAGTTAATGATTTTGACGAATTTATCGATGCTAACACCTAAGGCAAGAGCTATTTATGACACACCAATAGCCCTAATAACTAATAAAAGGGCCGAAGACGTGTGGGCGGCATTTGAGCATAGTATCGAGGGTAATAGGCTTGCCGAAACGCCCGTCGCTTTTGAGGTTGGGGTTGTTCCACTTAACTCTGATTTTATCAAAAATGACCAAGTTCTCGATAAGATCGTTAATCGGTGGAGGAAAAGGATTACATCACCAGCCATGAGTGATGGGAATGGTAGGCCAACCAAAGAGGAAGCAAGGGAAGAACAAGAGAACATTCCTGAAAACATGGTTGATGTTTCCAATGAGATTGCTCCTATGAGCAGAAACTTAAAAGACTTTAGAAAAGTTGCGACTAACAACCCCGAATCATTTGCATACATTCATAAAAGGTTTCACCCCAGATGGCTTCAGCTTAAAGCTCTTGCGGCGATGGAAAAACCGCCAATCAAGCTACAACTAGAAGGGAGAACTTTAGATGGTCAGCTTGTCAGAGGGCATAGCCGTGCGGGCGCTCGGTCAGCTAAAGACATTGCGGAGATGGAGGCTCAAGAAATGAGAGTAGCGAAGAGGGGAGACCATACAGTGTATGGAGGTTTCACTGGAATCGATATAATGGTTGGGGGTAGTCGCAAATCCCGTGAATATAAATTCTTGGTAGCAAAGGGATATTTGGTCGGTCTTGAGCGAGCGCATGTCAAGATAGGCGAGAAGGGATATGGTGGAAAAGGAGAGGGCTCACAACATTTTCGATTCGGGAAGATCCCCGAGAACCTTGAGAAGTATAACATAGGCTAAGGGATAAAAATGGTCTCTCTGTACAATAAAAAAACTCAGCAAGTAGAGATGGGCGTCCCAGATGAGGAGGTGGACGAGAAGATATTATCTGGGGGCTACACCTATGACGGCGGTCCCGAGGATACCGTCTGGGTTAAGGACGCTTCCGGCAGGCCCACGCAGGTAATGGCGACAGATGCAGCCAGATATATCCAAAGCGGGAATGCCTTTCATATATCCGACGAAGGCGTAAAGACATGGACTAGCAATGAAAATTTTGCTGCTACCCCTTTGGGGGGATTGACCGCACTTGGGATGGGTATAGATGCGTATGCTTTTGGTGGGTTTGGCTCTGCCGCACTAGAGTTAGCGGGTGCCATGCCCAAGGGCTATTCGGAGACAGTGCAGAGACAGCACCCATGGCTTTATCATGGTGCTGGCATGGGAACCATGGCGTTCCCTATTGCGAGAGCGCTTGGGGCTGGCACAAAAAGCCTGAAAACAATGTCTCTTCTTGCGGGCGCAGCCGGGAAACATCCGGCCCGCTATACCCGTCCTGGTATAAGTGGCGCAGTACAAACGAAGACAGGCGCAAGATCTATCCCGCACCAGGTCGCATCAGGCAGTATGCTAAGAAAGGCTGCGAAAGCTGCAACAAAATCGTCTATTGAGCGGCAAACTCAGGGGATAGTCCGTCATGGATTCAACAAAGTCAGTGCGGCCATTGACGACTACACTCTGCCAGGAATATCGTCAAAGATAGGCGACAGGGTAGCAAAGGGCACAACTCAGGCGCTTCTCCGCTCTGGCAATAAACTTATCCCATACAATCTTGGCAACGCAGAACTGGCTAGTAGGTTTGGCCCTCATGCAGCTAAGATGATTGGCGCCGCCGCAGGCGCTTCTGTTGAGGGTGGAATATGGGGGGCTGGAGCCGGGGTTAGTGAGGCTATGCTTGGCCCACCGGAGGAGGCGGTTGAGCATATCTTGTCATCCATAGGAACGAATGGCCTAATTGGCCTTATGTTCAGCGTCCCTGTTTCGGCTGCTGTTCCTGCGGTCATGGGATTGAAGGGTGCGGGTCTTGGTCTTGCAGATAAACTCGTAAAGGGGACTAGCGTTGGCGGAGAGAAGGCCATCAAGATGCTCAGGGGTCATATTGCCAAAGTAGCAAAGGACACACTTAGGCTCGGCCCAGACCAAATCGAGCGGTTTATGGAGTTACTTACTCTCGATGAAGCAGCAAACCCTAAATTTGCTAACTTGCAGGGGATACGAAGAAATGTAGAGGACCAGGCGGGCAACATATTAAAGTTCATTGATACCCAGTTGCTTGCAGATGATTACATCCAGATGGCAGATCAAGCGGGATTCAGTAAGAAATATCTTGCTGGGGAGGTTCTTGCATCAAAGTCTCCTGGGCTGCCAAGGAATCCACTTGAGCTTGTCAAGAATGTTGCTGTTCCCTTTAGGAATCATAGGGCAAGCCTTAGAGATCTTGCAAAGAGAAACCCCGCCGCAAATGCATCTGGCCTCATAAACAATTTAATCATTGACTCTAACATTGAAGAGCTCAAGCTATATGCGACCTTTTTCTCCGAGAAGGTAGAGGCGAGCGTAAAAACGAGGAATGCCCCAATACGGATTAAGCTTCAGAAGCTCCGAGATAGACAGGACAAGGAGTTTAAAAAGATTGATGACTGGAAGTCATTCTGGCTTATCCAGGGAGACAAGGCAAGAGCTAAACTTAGAAGGCAACTGGTAAAGGCCCAGGAAGATTCAATGAAGGGGCCTCATCCAGGGTTTAGGATGGTTGACGAAGATAGGATTAACTTCGCCTTTGACCAAGCCGCAGAGACTGGAGATATCAAAGAGCTTCTTGACACAATTAATGAACTCCGCGCTAGTGCGCCTATGACGGATTTCATTTCAAGAAAACGTCTGGCTCAGTGGAACGAAGTCAAACCGCTTCTCAGGAAGCAAGTGGGGGACCTCTCCGAGCATGAGATGGATTTCATGGAAGCCCAGATGCCAATTATCAGAAAGGGCCTAGATGATTACATAGCACGTCTTGATAAGCTTCGGGCTACCGACCTACACGTTCCTGATGTTGATACCCTACCGCTACACGCATTAGAGGACTACACGTTTGCAAAGGGCGTAAATCTTGGCACCGAACCGGGTGAGCCGATTATGGTGCGGAATTTAGCACTAACAGCAATGGATAAAATAACCAAAGCGGTGACTGATGTCGGCAGTCCTGTTAGTGCTGTGGATTATGCTGATCGCGTAGCAGATGCGTTTAAGACATTTGAAACCACCCAAACACACCTTAAGGACCTCCTCAAATCCAAGGTGCTGGCAGAGTCAGTCCCAGGGATAAAGGATAGCGTTAATGGCATGGTCGACGCCCTTCGGTCAGAGATGACGAACAAGAAGAAGTGGGGCGTGCTTGCATCGCATAAGGAGCAGTTTGATAACCTGGCATTGTCATTCAGAACGCGCAGAGAGCAGCATCTTGCAAGATTTACGCAAGGAGATGGGACAGCTCAATTAGCGAATGCTGACAAGCTTAGGACCTATTTACAAAAGCTAGACAAGGTGACTGCGGATGCCGACACGTCAAAGCTTATTAACTACTCCATGGAGGGGAAGCACCTTATGGAGATGCTCCGAGATAAGTTCGATCCGGCTGCAATGGATGACGTGCCTAAAGCGATTAAGGACAAAGTGTCTGAGCGCCTTAAGGGGGTTAAAATGATACCCCTCCAGAAGCCAAAAGGGCCAGAGAAGCGTCCCATATCGCCCGAATATTGGGCTAGAATGAATAGCTTGATTTCGTTTTTTGATGATAACTCTGCAAAGCTTAAAGGCTCACTTAACTACCTCAGGAAAGAGATGCCCATTGCAGATGCTCTTGTTGGGCCTCAATCGTCTTCTACGAATGTAAACCAGTCACTCAGGGAGATGGCTCGTGGTGGCTCAGTAGGCATGATAACATACCTATTAACCGGGTCCACTACTGCTGCGGCAATGGCCGGAACTGCGGCTGGTATTATCGGGATGGCGCAGCAGCCGAAGCATCTCACAAACTTTCTTCACCAACTCAGGGCGATCAAGAAACTGAGCTCTGAGACAGTAACCGAGTATCTTGACTCATGGGCTAAGGATGAGTTGCCGAAAAGCGCGATTCATAAGGGATGGGAGCGTCGAGCGAGGCAAGCCTTCCTTATATCCACAACTCCTCTCAGACAAGACAAGGAAGAATCTCGCGCTGAGATGCGTAAGAAGGCGGCTAAGACGAGATCTATCAGTGCATGGCAGGAAAGGATAGAGATTGCTCTTGGAGATCCCCTAGATGATGATAGCTTCTTCGAGGTTAGAGACTCCCTTGAACAGCTATCGAGAAGCCCCATGTCTATGGCCCGATTCCTTGAGGATACAACGAGACCATTCTCTGAAACCCCTGGCATTAGAGATGCCATGAAAGAGGTTCTCAAACGTCATATAAAGATTGCACGCAAAGCCATCCCTAAGCCACAAAACGCAAATATGTTTAACCAGGAGTATGCTCCAACGCCCCTTCAGCTTCAGAGGTTTGCCTCTGTCTTGCAGATGCTTACAGATCCAGTTGAAACCCTTATGACGGGAATGGTCACAGGCGCTCTCACCACTGAGATGGTAGCAACAATGAGAGAGGCATGGCCTACGGTCTACGCTGAGGTCTATGAAAAAGCTCTAAACATACTCTCCGACAAAGAGAAGATAAAGGGATTAACCCAGATGCAGAAACAAACACTCTCGACATTGCTTGGTATTCCATATGCAAACCAAGATGAGCTTACTCGACTTCAGGGCAATTATGTGCCCAATGACGAGAAGATGGTAGGAGGAGGGGGAGGAGGAGTCAATTCCTTAGCCCAGTATACTTCAACTCAAAAGGTTGAAAATCGGAAAGCACAAGCATAAGATAGTAATAACACTTGGGATGAAAAGATGTCCCGCCATGTGCCATAGGAGAAATCAATGCGTACCATAACTAAGAAATTTTCAAGCCTAGCTGGAGAAGTCGAGACCTTCGCCATGGACCTAAAAGTCCAAGACCAGGGCAGGCAAACCTGGGAGTTCTTTGCGACTGACACTGCTGAGAATATTAGGATAAGGCTCAAATCCGTAATCACGCAAGAAGACGGGACCGAGGTTCAGGGGTCTGGCAGCGGAGCTACTGCCGGATGTGACATCCAGACGATTGACCTGACGACTGATGTGCTGACCATCGTTAATTTTAATATGAAGCTAGGGCATGTGAGATGTACCTATGATGACGATGGCTCGGGCGCTATGCAGGGAACTCTCCACATCAAAGCCACTGCGGCGAAGTGAGGTAAGTTATGGCTGATGCAAAAATTATAACATTCGGCGAGTTATTCTCCCCAGGGATTGATGTCTTTCCCGATAACAAAGAGGCTGCTGTGGAGATCGAAGCTCTCGACGGTAATGACTACATTAAGATTGACAGTACTGATAACCGTGAAGCGGTTTCTTTCGTAAGCGGATTTCCTGGTACTCCAGGCACTGATGGTGGTGGTCGTGTTAATATTGGCGCTGACGAGTCACTGAATCCAACAGGGAAGACACGCCTTAACGTGATTGGGCCATACGCTACGCCAGGCGCTTTGGGGGATATATCCAGTAATTCGATCGCGGGGTTTAGCCCCTATGTTGGGAACGCTGACGCACTCTTCTTTGCGCATAATGCCGCGACTAACAGCATTTGCCTGCAAGGTGCAAACACGGACTCCTCACAAACTAGAGGCCTGGCACTCCAGACCTATGGTGGCAATGTTGGGCTCGGAACACCTAATGACGCCCCCCCCCAAGAACGTTTGCATATTGCAGATCCGGGGTCAGAGGGAGTTCTCCTCAAGTTCACTACTGGCGACACTGGCCATGGGGACACCGATGGGTCGTTTATTGGTCTGGATCACAATGATAACTTCAACATAGCCAACCGGGAAACCGACAGATCAATATTTTTCCAAACCGAGGGCACAACCCGTGGGGGGATCTGGTACGATGGTAGGGCAGAATTCCGGAGTTCTATGAACGTCGCAAATACGAGCACACCAGGCACCGACTCAGTGGCGATTGGTGAAGGTGCATCTTGCGCGGGTGATTATTCTTTTACTTCGGGATATGGCACATCTTGCGCGGGTGATTATTCTGCGGCGATTGGTTCCCATTCTAATATTGGTCTTGGTACGCTTAGTCATGCAATAGCAATAGGTTATGCTACTCAATCAAATGCAGATTATAATACCTCAATAGGGTTCGAGGTGAAAGGCCATAATAAGTATGGTGTAGCCCTTGGCGGCGCAAATTGGGTAGCAACGAAAGGGGCAATTCAGACTGAGTTCATAAGGGGGCTAGTGGAGACGACAGATGACTCTGACACAGAATTAAAGGACGCCGGTAAGGGTACTGGATTCAAGGTACTAACCTCAAATACAGGTCTTAATAAAGATTTTGTCATGGATATCAGAATCGTATTAAATTCAATTTGTACTGCTGATGGTGATACGTTTGTGGTGGGGGATTTTGTCAGCAGGGAATATAATTTTACGGGGCGATATTTATATGATGCAAGTTCTCCGACTTTTGTATTGTACAGCGGGAACGGTACAACTTACACCAGCGGGACGGCGAATTCTCTGCGTACCGGTATAAGATCGAACAGCAGTGCATCGGATAAATTAGGCCATGACACTGAAGGGGTTGTCGATTCGTTTGTGATGGATGCCGCCGGTGGATGTGGAAGGCTTACTCTTAAAGTTCACCCGCAAGACCCTAACGCAACCGTGTTTCATAGTGCGAAAATATGGACTGAATCAACGGTAGCAATTGCATCTTAATAATGTAAAGGATTGAAAGAATGACAGCGACATGGAATATCTCAAATTGCAACGACTGGAAAATCAAAGAAGGTCGCGAGAAAGTAATCTTTAATCTGCACTGGAATTGCACAGATTCCAGAGAGTACCCGAATCCCGAGCCCGAGGGGGAACCCCTAACGGCCCATGGCAGCATCATCGGAACGTGTGCTCTTGACATCAGCAACATCCAAGATTTCACACCATACGCAGAAGTGACTAAAGAGCAGGTCCTTGGTTGGCTCTTCTCTGTGATGACTGTCGAGCAGAAGGCGCAGTCTGAAGCTCACGTCGAGCAGCAGATTCTGAATAAGATTGACCCACCGACTGAATCGGGATTGCCCTGGAGTTAACGGATGGACCCAGTACAGACGGGAGCAACAGCAGCAATTGTCTCAATCGTACTGGGCGCATTCAAACTCGTCGAGAACATAAGTAAGAAGAAGAATGGTGCAGGGTCGGAGACACAGCTGGCCCTGCTAGGGCAGAGAGTAGAGTCTCTTGAGAAGAATATCGAGGAGACCCATGCGAAGATGGTCGAGCTTTTAAAAGAGTTCTACGTTTTTCGAGAAGAGACCAGGTTGTGGCGTGTAAGCTACGAAGCAAAAAGCGGGAGACTTCAGGATGGCAAAGACAGGCATTAAGAGCACAGAGTTTTGGGTTAGTATTATTGGTATGCTCGGCGGGATAATCCTTGCCTCGATGGAAGGCAATCAGTGGACCCAGATAATCGGAGGCATCCTGACTGCTGTCTGCGGAGGCAGCTATACTATGGGGCGAAGCCTGGTAAAGTCTAATGAGGCTAAGGCAGATCTTATCGGTGAAGCAATAAGGCGGACCCCGAGGATCTCAAAGGCCAAAAAAAACTCCTGACACATGTCATGGCGGGTGAAAGCATGCTGCGTCTCGCTGGTAATATCGATCGGAGTGGCTGGCTTGGGAGTGTTGGTCTTGGCTCAAAGCCTACAGAAGGGCTTGAGTTATTTGTCGATGGGTTCGCGGGTTCCGAGTGGGGCCAGGAAGTCAACTGGGGAGCAACAGCGGGATTGAAGTTTCGCTGGTAGATGCAACAAGTAGGTGGTTATCATGGGTATTACTCCAGACAGCACATACGTTGGTCAGTATTTTCAGGCCAAAGAGTTTACTTGCGGATGTGGATGTGGAGCTAGGGATGTTCGTCCTGAGTTAATCCAGATACTTGATGATGTTAGGAAAAGCTTAG
>Ga0209757_10000107_pt1 | contig 23485 bp, 34 predicted proteins | sample ETNvirome_6_1000_FD_185472 | JGI IMG/M metagenome (GOLD analysis project Ga0209757, IMG submission 185472) | Marine viral communities from the Pacific Ocean - ETNP_6_1000 (SPAdes) (version 2) | ecosystem: Environmental > Aquatic > Marine > Oceanic | place: Pacific Ocean | collected 2013-06-19 | reverse complement strand
GTTCATCATAGTGAATTTTTAAATGAAGAAGGGTACTATAACATAATGAGTACAGAGGGAGACCGAATTATAAAAAGAATAACCCACGAGGGGAATGATTCTTACTTCCACATAAGCGAATTAAGAGTGTGTGAGTACGACGGAAACTATTACCACAAAAGTAAAAAGTTTGTTTCTGCTGATAGGGGGAATGATAGTTATTCAGAAGTCCCCGAAAGTAAAACTTGTATCCTTAACGGGGTTGTAAGGTTAAAAACTGAAGTGATTTGTTACTGCGACAGATACGATAAAAATGTAACAGTATTCAATTTCCAAGGAGAGATTAATACAATAACGGATGTTTTCGGGGTAACTCGTAATCTTTCCGACTGCGTTAGAACAGAGGTAGGCAGAATGTTAAAAGGGCATCCTTTAGTAGAGATGATTAAAAAAGAGTTCGCAAACGCTACGGGGATTGAGGGCAAAACTCGAAAGTTATCAAGTGAAGTAGGTAATTATCAATTTTAAAAACAACTAAAACTAACTAAAAATGAAGTACAATGATTTAAAAAGTAGCTTAAAGGAAGTATTGAGTACTCAAGCTACAAGTTATGATTACGAGGAAACTCTAGATTTTATAACTGCAAAGTGTTACGAGTTGGGGGCATCTAACGTAGAGATAGACCAACACGACAATTTATATGTTACTAAAGGGAAGGCTGATGTTTATCCTTGCGTAGTATCTCATACCGATACTGTACACGATATATATAGAGGGTATAAGGTATATAGTGTTAAAGGCAATTTTGTAGCCTATGACTCTGATAAAATGCAACAAGTAGGCGTTGGAGGGGATGATAAGGTAGGTATATGGATATGTTTAGAGGCTTTAAGGCATTTTGATAACATAAAGGTATGTTTCTTTGCTCAAGAGGAGATTGGTTGCGTAGGGAGTAGTTTAGCTGACGCTGATTTCTTTAGCGACGTGGGTTATGCTTTCGAGTGTGACAGGAAAGGTAATAAAGATTTCGTACAAGAATCTTCGGGAGTTAAAATGTTTGGGGATAAGTTTAAAAGCCTTATAAGCCCAAGTTTAAAAAAGTTCGGATACTCAATAACCGATGGGGGCTTAACTGATGTACACGAAATTTCTCAAGATATTGGGATAGCTTGTGCTAATATGAGTTGTGGTTATTATAACCCACACTCAAGCAAGGAATACGTTAATGTTAAAGACGCTGTAAATACATTAGACTTAATTAAAGAGTTAATAACTACATTAGGGGAGAATATGCACAAACACGTAGCCGAGCATACTTATGGGGGTTACAACTATGGGTATAAGAGTTACGGGACTACTATATACGGAACTCAAGGTGGTAACTCTTGGAATTGGGATAAGACTGCTAAAATAAGTGAGCCTAAAGAAGAAAAAAAGATTGTTAATAACTCAAAAGAGTTTGAGAGTTGCGATTTATGTGGGGCAATATCTACCGATGGGTGCGACTTTTGTGTAGTGGATACCTCTTCCAATGTTAATAACTCAGAACCTTGCTCTTGTGGAGGGGTAAAAAGAGAGTACGGAGCTGGGGATTCAGCTTATAAGCACTGTTATGGGTGTGGTTTTTATGAAGAAGCTAAGGTAATGTTTTAGTTAGTTGTTGTTTGATTGGGGGTATGCCTATAATTTGAGGGGGTATGCTTAAATGTGGGTACACCCCTAATTAAATCTGCTTACTATATAACAAAGTTTATAACTTAAATATATTGTCATGTTTAGAAAGTGTATAATTAAGAGTGTACTAATAGACTGCGTGTCTAGGGGTAAGGAGGCTTCGGTAGCCCAAAGGTACTTAAGTAGGTTTTATGGCGTTAGAGCGTCTATAAACAGCCTTAAACGTAGGGTTATATATCTTAGGATGTGTGGTAAGTTTGATGGGTGTGATAATCACATTCACGAAACGAGTTACTAATTTAAAAAAAGGGAATTAGGTTATGAAAGAAGATAAGGGAGTATATTTACATAGCAACAAAAGAGTTATTAAAGGTCTGAGTTTATCAGACTACAATAAAGGTAGGCGAGAAAAACGGACTAAGGTTAAAGATGACGCAAAAAGTAAAGGGTTTGTAGTTAAAGATAATTGGGAACTTGTTACGGGTTGGTCTAGTAGTGAAGGTTGGGCGTTAAATGCTATGAAGGAAAAGTATTTAGATAAATTTGAGTATTACAGAGGTACTCACGAAACTAGAGATAGGAGGTAAAATTATGGGAAAGATGAAAGAGCTACAAAACGAGAAAGTAGGGTTGAAATACGCTAAGTGGTTACTTAGTGAGTGTTCAGAGCCAATAGATGAAATTGAATATCTATTTGACAATTTACCTGAAAAAGAAAAGGAACAAATTAAAAACGATTTAATTAATTGGAAAAGCTAGAAACTATGTCAAAGGAAAGTCACAAAACAAGGTTATTAAAATACCTAAACTATTACAAGGAAATAACACCATTAGAAGCAATTAGAGATTTAGGGAATACCCGACTCAGTGCTACTATCTTTAATCTAAAGGAGGATGGGGTTAATATAAGAACAACTAGCACGAAAGTACCTACAAGGTGGGGAACTACCACAACCGTAGCTAAGTACGAATTAGTTAGTGAAGATAATTAAGTCCGCTTATTTGGGTCACTCGGATTTCTTCGGGTCTGAGGGGATACGTGCTTAAGGTTAATAGAGTGAAGCGGAGGGCTTGTAAAGCCTATTTCATACACTTAAACGTATTCAAAGAATGACTAATAGGAAAGACTATTTTTTTAAGAAAAGTGTTGAGAATTAACTATAATTTTGTATATTTGCAAACGGGAGTTTCCTACGTGAGTGGAGCAATAGTACCAAGTCCTACGATGGGGATTGTAGGCGAATCGGCGTTAAATGTAAAGCCAAAGGCAGGGAGATGTCCTTGCCGAGATACTGGTAATATCTTTTGAGGTTTTGCTTTTAACCAATTAAAATAAGAGATTATGGCTAAAGCAGTTAAAACAAAAGGCAATTTAAGCTTTTGGGAATCAGTGCAAACTACTGACCCGAATTTCACTAAAGAGGTGGGGTTTGGTAGAAAGTTTACTAGTATAAACGCACAATATCAAGTGCGGGAAATAACAAGAGCATTTGGTAAAATAGGTCAAGGTTGGGGAATTACCGATGAGAATTTTTATACATTGAACGGTATAGATGGGCTTATTTGTTATCAAGCAGACCTATGGTATATGGATGGCGAGAACAAGTGTTATTACGCTATAAACTCCTCCATAGCCTCCCACAACGGTAAGGGTAGGTTGGATGACGAATGCTTTAAAAAGGTATCTACCGACGCTCTAACAAAGGGGTTGTCTAAGTTAGGGTTTAACGCAGACATATTCTTAGGGATGTGGGATGACAATAGATATGTTACACAACTAAAGGAGAATAACAAGGTTAAGGCTAAACTTACAGATAACCAACTAGAGGCTATGTGTAAAGCAATAACTAGCGGGAAAGGGGATGTTGTAAAGTCTAAGATGGGGGATTACGACATAACAAAAGAGCAGTCCTTAGCCCTTAAAAAAGCATTCGATGAAACTAAGTAAGGGAGATGTACAAACGGCTCTTATAGACGCTGATATTATGCTCTATCGGGCTGCGTGGAAGCACGAAGGAGATGGCGTAGAAAACGCTTACGAAAGTGTAGATGCTATGTTTGAGCATATATTCTACGTAACTAAGTGCGTTCAGTATATAGGATTCCTTACAGGTAGAGGGAACTTCAGAAAAGATATAGCTGTAACTAAAGTGTATAAAGGTAATCGTAAAGACACAATTATGCCCGAACATTTTGACGCTATAAGAGATTACATTATAGAAGCGTGGGGTTGTCACGTTGTTGACGGCATTGAGGCTGACGACGCTTTAGGTGTATGTCAATCAAATATGGATAAAACTATTATATGTAGTATAGATAAGGACTTACTACAAATAGAGGGACTTCATTATAATTGGAATAAAGGGGAGGTTAAATATGTTAACCAACACGAAGCTGACAGGTTGATTTACAAGCAGACCCTTATGGGGGATTCTACAGACAACATAGTAGGAATACCTAAGGTGGGGGATAAAAGGGCTGAAAAGATATTGTCTAACACGTTTGATGAGAACGGAGATGTTTTATCGTACCCCGACCAATGTTTACGTGCTTACTTGGATTACTATAAAGACGAGGATTTAGCTAAAGAAAAACACGACGAAACATATAACCTTGTGTATATAGCTAAACATACAGATGACTACAGGTTTAAGGAGGAATTTGAAATACCTGAACCTAGTTATGTTTTTTAACAAAAAAAATGTATCTTTGTATAATGAGCAAGGAAAAGGAATTAAGACAGAGGATACTCAAGACGTTAACGGAAAGTAACGACTCGGTTATGATTATAATGGCGAACTTTATTGACGACGAAACAATGGATTTTGAGTTTGCAGTAAACGCCGAACCTGAGGAGTTGTTTGAAATGTTTATTCATTTATTTGAGAATAAGATAATCAGAGATGAAGCAAGGAAAGCTATCCTTCAATCTGATTATGGTAGAGAAGACATTGATAGCTTTAATTTAAATTAATTACATTATGCAGAATGCGATTGAGGGGACTTTAACAAAAGTCTTAGAAACAGAGGCGGGAACGTCTCAAGGAGGTAAAGATTGGAGTAAAAGATTGTTTGTTATAAAGACAGATGACAAGTACCCAAAAGATGTTTGCTTTACTTTATTTGGGGAAAAGGTTTCCTTGATAAACGACCATAAGGTTGGGGACAAAATCAATGTGTCATTCAACCTTTCATCAAGAGAGTTTAATGGTAAGTTTTACCACAACATAGACGCTTGGAAAGTTGATGCCTCAAGTGGTGAGGGAGTTACAAGCGGGGAGTGGAAATCTCCTAATGACGAGAACTTATCGTTCTAGTTTTTCACAAAGAGTTTTAGTTAGTAATTATGGAGGGGGTTCGCCCCCTTTATTTAACCATTAAAGTGTTTAGATATGTCAAAGACAAAAGTATCACAAACGGAATTAAATAAAAGGATTAAGCAAGTAACAATGGAAGCTGAGTTTAGGTTTAAGTGCTTGGAGTTGGCTCAACCGTCATCAAAAGACTTAGAGAACTTATTGGCTAACGCTACGGAGCTTTACAACTACGCATTTCACATTAAACCACAACAAAACGAAGAAGGCGATGGAAACGGTAATGACTAGGCAGGAAGAATTTGATTATGCTTTAGGGTTTGTGTCAGACTTAACAAAGGTGGCTGCCATAGACGTAACAAGCAAGTCAAGGTACAGAGACCACGTTGTAGCTAGACATTTCTTAAGGTATTTCTTGAGGTCTAAGTACGGGATGAATCTTCAGGATATAGCTGATTTTACAAAGTCCAATCACGCAACGGTAATACACTCCGTTAGGTATGTTGAAGATACTTCTAAGTACGACAGGGTTTATAGAACTTATAAAGATAGTATAGACAGAGGCTTTTTAGTTGACGCAGCGACATTTAGGAATAGGGTAAATGTAATCCTTAAAGCTAAGAGGGTTAATGAGTTTAAGTGCAACGCTTTAATAGACTTAATGAATAGCTACGTTGAAGAAAAAGTTTCAAAGGAATTAGAAAAACTAAAAGAAAATGGATGTATTACAGCAGATTAATCGGGGATACGCTAGAGCAGTTGTAGCCATAGTTATGGATGATGGGAAGCCTTTAGAGGCTATCCATTTCCCTAGCGTAAGAAGTTGTGCTAAGTATTTAGAGAGAAATCCCGCAGCAGTAACAAAGGTTTGCCAAGGGGTTTGGAATACGTGCAACAAGCATAGATTATTATACGAAGAAGATTACGTAAAAGAATTTGGGAAGATTCTAAAAGACTGGGAGGAATAAACTATGAGCAGAGATTTTAAAGGGATATGGATACCTAGGGAGATATGGGTATCTAAAGAGATGACTATGCAAGAAAAAGTTTTTTTAGCTGAGATACATAGTCTTGATAACGAGCAGGGATGTATAGCTAGTAACGCTTATTTTGCTGAGTTCTTTGGGCTTAGTAAGTCTAGCGTGACTAGGGTTATATCATCTTTAGTAGAAAAAGGATTTTGTAAAGTCCACTTAATATACAAAAATAATAAAGAGGTTGACAAGAGGGTTATAAGAACGTCGAAGTACGGAGATAAGGAAGTTAAGGTTGTTAAAGAGGTAGTGCGAGTTGAAGCTAAAAAGAGTTCCGTAGGGTTATCTAAAGACGATGAGGTGCTTATAAAAAGCGTGTTAGACTACTTAAACCTTAAGGCAGAAAGGAAGAGAGGATTTAGGAGAACTCCCACGTTTAGCAAACTTATATTAGCTAGAGTTAATGAAGGTCATTCTTTAGATGACTTTATTCACGTAATAAATGTTAAGTGTTCTCAGTGGCTTAATACTGAGTGGGATAAGTTCTTAAGACCGTCAACCTTATTCAGCTTAAGTAAATTCCCCGAATACCTCTCGGAGAAACATATAGAGACTAAAGGGGATGTGTCAAATAGAGTTGCTGACTCTCAAAAGAACTTCTATGACATATAAGGTTTCTAACAAGTCAGATATAAAAAGGTATGCGGGGAACATATTTAGGAATGGACTACCTAAAGGAGTTTCTACAGGGATACCTAACCTCGACCCTCACTATAAATATAGGAAAGGGGAGTTGGATGTAATTATGGGTTTAGCGAACATCGGTAAGACTACTACAATGTTCTACCTTATGCTGAACGCTTCTGTAAGGTATGGTTGGAAGTGGCTATGTTATTGCCCTGAGAATGAGCCTGTAGGAGATATGATTTCCGATATAGCTGAAATGCTTGTAGGTAAAAGTGCTGATAAAGATAGGAAAGACAGGATGTCGGGTACTGAGTTTAGCAACGCTATTGATTGGGTATTAGACCACTTCACTATAATAACCTTTGAAGAGCAGCCAACGGCGACAGAAGTCTTAGATGCTTTTGAGGAGCAGATGAAGGAAGTTAAATATGACGGATGCTTAATAGACCCTTTAAACGACTTAAAGGTTGAGAACGGGTTTAGTAAGTACGATTATTACTACAATATGTTGTCTAGCATACGTAGGTTTAAGCAGAAGCATAACGTGAAGTTTATTTTAACCACACACGCAGGAACGGCGGCAGCGAGGAAAAGAGACGACGCAGGGAGAATCCCCGCACCGAGTATGTATGACGTTGAATTTGGAGGGATGTTCGCTAATAGAACAGATAATTTTATGGTTATACACAGGCATTTAGGTAGCGATAATTGGGATATAACCGAATTACACTTAAGGAAGATTAAGTTTCAAAAATTAGTAGGATTACCAACGCAAGAAGATAAGCCTGTTTTGTTGAAATTCTCGCCAAAAAGTTGTAGATTTACATATCTAAACCCTAACAGGGGCGGTTATTTTGTAGACCCTTTAGACAGCTTAGAGACCACATTCACGAAGGAGGAAGCAGAGTTAGGATTTTAAAACAGGAAACTATGGGAAGACTAAAAGAGTTCCTTATCAACGAACAGATGAGGATGACAGGAGATTGGAGAGAACAAAATCATTATGAATATCTAGCTTGGAGAGCCTCGCTAGAAGAACAAAAACATTATGAGCAAAAAGAAAGAGTTAGGTCGTTATCATACGAACAAGAAGGTAAGGGAGAAGATAGACAAATTGTTAGAGATAAACTCAAGGAACGTTGCTAACTTCGGAACAAGGGGTAAGTACGATTTAGAGACCGATGAGGCTTTTGATTCGGCTTGGACTGATATTGAGGAGGAGATAAAAGGATTGGACATTCAATTTTATAAATCTATAATAAAACAAGACGATGAGTAGTAAAAGTGAAAAAGAAAACGATTTGAACGAAGAAAGAAATAAAGAAGTGGCTAGGGAGACTTGGGATAGTTGGATTGTAGATTTAACAGACCAAGACCAGCCTGAGACTTGCGGTATTGATGACGATGACTGCGAGGCTTGCGGAAGTTAACTTAAAACTTAGAAATTATGATTGAAATATCCATAGCTATTTTTGCTGCCTCATTTGTTGCAGCTTGTGTAATTTACGTTAATTGGCTTAACGAACATTGTGATTAATGCTTTGTGAGGTGGTGGAATTGGCATACACACCTAACTGTCTATTAGGCGAGGGTAGCAGAGATGTCCTTATGCAAGTTCGAGTCTTGCCCTTACAGCTAAAAAAAGTAAAGAACTAAAACAAAAGAAAAGATGAAGAAGTTATTATTAGTTTTATGCGTAGTGATTCCGAACTTAGTTCAAGCTCAAAACACTAGCCTTAAAATATGGGAGTCTCAATATTCAGAGTTTCGTGAATGGAATGCAGACTCAGCGAAATACTTACTTTCAGGTGGCGGATGGGAGAAAACCAAGTTCGCCTACACTAAGGAGTTTATCGCTATGGAATTAAAGGAAGATAAGGTAACAAAGATTTGGTGGGCTTATTACAATAGCCCTAACGACTATACGGATTGTTATTACACTGAAAATGATGCCTTTAAAATATGCGTTAATACAAAAGAAAAAAAAGTCAACCTTTGGAGCGACGCTGTGGGCGATAGGTTTACAACAGTATGGACTTTGAGTAAAATTCATCAAGTAAAACAAAGCGAATGAGAGTATTATTAGAGTGGAAGTGCGGATACTGTAACAGCGTTCAGGTATCTGATAGCTATAAGCGTTGGAGTATGGATGGTTGTAAGTGTGGTAAATCAGCGCTTGACTTAGAAGATGGCTACCAAAGGAGTCTAGGAGAGATTATAGAGATTAATAGGGTTAATCTAGATAGCTCTGATAGATTAGACGAGGTAAGATTGAGCGACTTTGAGCGAATGCTTAGGAATTTAAATAAACGGTAAACAGAATTGTTTACTAATTAATCTTAAAAAGAAAAGTATGTATTGTAGTAATTGTGGTTGTGCTAAAGATGAAACGGATTATATTCTGTCGTCGCAAGCTAACAAGGATAGGCTTGACGAGGCTGTGTTGAGTTTTAAAAAGAACTCAGATGATTTTGAGAAGATAACCCCAGAAGGGTTGTTGGACTTAGGGTTTGAAGAAAACTATCAAGAGCCTGAGATTACAGATTGGTGTACATCGTCAGGGTTTATTTATTATTCCTTAACAATTAAAGGGGTGTCATTCTTTACAGAAGACGGAGTAGTTATTCTAGATGGTGGAGAATGCGAGGTTGAAATTAAAGACCTTGATAAACTAAAAGATTTAATCCTTAGTTTAAAAGAGCTATAATATAAACTACAACCATTATAGAGGCGTAAAGTCCTTTTGTAAATTTATTCATACGCCAAAAATAAGTAGAATTAAATTAACGTATGTTAAGTAAACATTAAATTTCAGAAAAAATGCAAGTAGCAGAGCAAGCTTTACAATTAATGAGGGATATGACGGCATCTGACGACGAAAACAGCTTTATGGCTGCGTACTCAACAATGCAAGGAGAGGTTTCTAGAATGAGAGAGGAGCTATTACAGTCTATTGGAAAAATGAAACCCGAAACATATAAAAAGAAAGAGGAAAGGGTGGAGAGTCTTTCGCAGTGCTTAGTGCTGTTCCACCAATGCTATTTCAAAATGATGTATTACAAACAAGAGATGGTTTCTTGGAAACATAAGAGTTTGGAAAAGGAGTTAGAATTTACTAACTTTGTTACTAAAGGATTTGAAACAAGCTAATGAGTAAGATAGAGGAACAGGTCTGCTTTAAGATTTTAAAGCGTTCTGAGGTAGGGAAGTCTAAGTACGGCACTACAATGGAGAGAGATGACTTAAGTCGCTTAGAGTGGCTTAAACACACTCAAGAGGAGCTTATGGATGCTTGTGTTTACATAGAAAAACTTATTGATGAAGAAGAAAAGAAAAAGCCTTGTAAGAACTGCCGCTGTAAAAGCGGGATTCCGAAGTGGACTAGAACATCGAGTTTGGAAGAATTTGAAACAGAGAAAGGCAAAGGGGATTGAATACGAAACCCTTAAGCTTAAATACATAATCCCTTCGAGTGAGCATTCTTATACCCCCGATATAATCCTATCTAACGGAATTATATTGGAGGTTAAGGGTCGCTTAGTAAAGGCGGATAGGGATAAGCATTTATTATTAAAGGAGCAACATCCTGATTTAGATATTAGGTTTTTATTCCAAAGCGCAAATAACAAGATAAGAAAGGGTAGTCAAACTACTTACGCTCAGTGGTGTAATAAAAATGACATAAAATGGTGCGAGAAAATCGTTCCCGACACTTGGCTGAAAGAAATTAAATAGTATATTTGACTATTCCCTGTTTTATCTCTGCATAGTTGTGTTTTTGGTTAAACACATAGTAGCCCTTACATTTGTAGGGGTTACTTTTTTTTAGTATATTTATCAACAAGAAAATTACAACTATGGATAAGCAGTTTAGACCAAGACTCTCAGAGTTTGAGTGGGACTTGGTTAAAAGGGCAAGAGCCTTTGAGGGAAAAGCAGAAACAGGAAACGTATTAGTTATAGGGGACATTCACGAACCCTTTTGCTTAGATGGATACCTTGAACACTGCCTAAATCAATTTAGGAAGTACAGATGCTCTGAAGTGGTGTTTATAGGCGATGTAATAGACTCCCACTACTCAAGCTTCCATAGAGCTGACCCTGATGGTTACGGTGCAGGAGAGGAGCTTGATAGGGCTATAGAAAGAATACAGAAATGGCATAAAATTTTTCCTGTAGCTAAGGTTTGTATTGGAAACCACGATGCTATTGTCCGTAGAAAAGCGTTTGACTCAGGAGTATCTGCTAGATGGATTCGTGACTACGATGAAGTTTTAGGTGTTGAAGGGTGGGATTTTAAGGAACACCACAAAGTTGGAGAGGTTCTATATGTTCACGGAACGGGAACTTCAGGAAGAAATGCGGCGGCAAACAAGTCTTTACAGTTTAACTGTAATGTTGTTCAAGGACATATCCATACAGAAGCTTCGGTAATTTATAATGGTAGCTATTGGGGTATGCAAGTTGGTTGCGGTGTAGATAGAAAATCTTACGCTATGGCTTATAGTAAGCACTTCGCTAAGACCTACAAGTTGTCTTGCGGGGTTGTCTTAAAGAACGGAAACCTACCTATAGTGATTCCTTTTACTTAGAATCAGGGGCGTAAACGGTAGCGACTGCTAATGCCATTAAAACCAAATGCTGCCAAGTAACTTCCCCCATAACCTCCATTTGATGTACAGCGGCAATAGCTATAACCCCTCCTATAGTTCTTTTACTAGACCACTTACCATTCTTGTCCTTAAACATTTTAGGGACAATAAAGGACATTAGTTTAGCTCCCGTAGTTATTAAAGGATTAATCACAGGCTTGTCTTGTTTAAGTTCTTTTTCAGTTAGGTTCTTATTCTTCCTTCTTAGTCCCATAATTCGGTACTATAAATTCTAAAATCTTATCTAACTTTCCAAATATAGCGTCATCTTTAAGGGAAGGGGTTAACCTTACTATTACCTTAGCTGCCGCCATAACGCAAACAATAAGTGCTACTATATCTGTTCCGTTTTGCGAAATGTACTCAATCATATCTTTTAAATTACGGTTATGAAAAATGAGTTAGGTAATATTCTTAGCAAGTCATCTAAAGTATCCCTACTAGACGTTACATCTAATTCATTATCTCCGTTAATATCAGCGTAGGATTTTCCTACAGCTACGCAGCCTCTTAGTTGTGTGTAAAAATTAGCTGAATGTATTAATATAAAATCTCTATCGTAAACATCTTGCAATATAAAATGCTCTCCGTGCTTCTCTGAGAACCTAGTAGACACCTCATATTCACCTCTAGGTATGCAGGATACGTTTCTTTTATTCTCTCTCCAAGGGAGTTCTAAAGTTTTACACTCATAGCAAACCTTTAGCTCATCATAAATAGTTAAAGAGCCTAGAGTTTCTTTCCCCGTTTCTAGTAGTCTGTTTAGTACAACCTTCATACCCCTTTTAATTAACTGCTTGACCAATTAGATGAATGAGTACTTCCGAAAATAGTGTGTTGGAAATATACGTAATCCGTACTCCCAACCCATCCGTGATTCCTAAGTAACGCCCAAACAATTTTACCTTTAGGTATTTTAACTGATGAAGTTATCTCGAAGTTGTGACACGTATCCAGTACAGCGGTAATGGTGGTAGTCCCTACGAGTGTAGCGTTTGCAAGGCTTGTAGCCCCCGTATCTTCGTCAGTGTAGTATAAGGCAACATCCACATCACCCGCACCGTAACGATTACTTATAACACCCGTCATTCCTGCGTTATGTAAATCAAAGGGTGCAACGATACCATTGTAAGCCCTCTCAGCGGGGATTGCGGCTATATCTGTAACGTAACCCGCCCAAGAACTTCCTGCGTAAGTATTATCCCCGTAGTAATACCTATTAGTGGCTTGAGTATAACACCTACCAAGCCTAGTCGCTAAAACAATCTTAGAATCATCATCAGACTGATTCCTAGTGGATTTTACTAATACATGAAGGAATGCTCTTAAATTTTCAAGTGTAACCCCTCCTTTTACGTTGCTCTTAAAATTATCCTCTATAAAGTGAAGTAAGTTATCTCTGTCAAATTGCTCTGAAGAAGAAACATTTGCTATTTCTCCTGACCTCGCTTGAGCATCAAATAAGTATTTGTACCAAGGAGCGCCTGTATTATAATCATCTGTAGCTGCCATAGTTATTTCTTTTTGTTATCCTTTCTTTTTAACCACAAGTCATACAGCCTACAACTAGTGTACACAATAGCCATAGCTAAAGAGAAAATCCTTAACCCTTGTTCAATATGGCTCATAGTCGAAACTACTACCGCTGAACCGTTAACCACAGCTATCTCTATTGAATCTTTTATTTCTGTCACTAAATTACTCATAGTAATTATCTTTCTTCTTCTTATTAGTATATCTATTAACCTTAGAACCGTAAGCTAATATCCCCCCCAACCTAACTACATTGTTTCCGTTAGAGTGCTTATCATTGCTTGAGTGTTCATAATTAGTAAAAACTCCATCATTATCAGAGTCGTCTAACCAATTAATCATATCTTTTTTGAGAATCTCAGCCTTTCTAAAGGTATCTTCTTTTAAAATTGACATCTCTGTTCCGTCAGCAGAATCACTCCACTCATCCTCGTTTGTAACAATACCACTAGAGGTAGTGTTGTACTGCATATCGTTTAAAACCTCATACTTAACGTAGAAAGCTAGGCAGGGCTTTATGTAATTATTTAATAGGGTAGTCTCGTTAGCGTCTAAAGTTCCGCCTTCTTTTTTTAATCTTAATTGACCCCAAAAGTAATCCCCTAAATGCTGTTTAAGGTGCGTTAGCTCGGCTATAAGAACTATATTATCATCTATGATAGACGAATCCATATTAGCATTTGTCATAGCTTGGCTAACAACCTCTGCCGCTGTAATTAAGTTACCGTATTGTCTGTAATCAGTCGCCGCCATTATCTTTGGAGTTTAAGTTATTTAAATAAACATCTTCTAAGTCAGGTCTTTCTTCTAATCCAATCAACGCTCTTAATTCGTTCACATCCGCTATCATTTTAATATCAATATCAGCAGCGAATCCAATAGGGGATTCAAACTGAACCTCTAAAGACGAAGCGTCTAAATTCAACACCTTACCGATAGCGTCACGCATAGGTTTAAATACTTGTTCTATCGTATCTTGGATAACGGTTCTCATAACTAAGTCGTATGAAATCCTAATCTCACTTCCTGTATTATTCATCTTACCACTAGAGACAATCCCTGACAATGCAGGTTGCCACCTATGAGCAGTAACTATGTTGTTACGGGTAAGTTCCTGATACTCCATAAAAGAACCATCCTTATCATCTTTAAGGATTTGCACGTTAGAACTGCCGCCTCCCGCACCATCTTTAACTAAGAATAATATCTTACCATTATTCCCTTCTCCTGTAAGCTTGTCTTGAGCTAAAGAGATTAACTCCTCAGCTTCATCATCACTCATAGACCCCTCTATTTCTATAATAGCAGAGGGCATAAATCCGTTTTCAAACTTAGACCGATTGTACTTCTGAATAAGGTAATCTATTTCAATAGAACCGCTTTCAGCAGCAGCAATATAATCAGGGATACCATACCGTTGGAATCCGCTTTCGTAATCCTTGAACATAAGGATAGAGCGCCCATTTTTAAAGTTAGGGTACATCGGTACTTTTCTAACTTTTTTATCTTTAGCATCGTAGTGAGTCCAGTCAGGGTTTATATATACTGATTCCATATTTTTACCAACCCTACACATAGTAGAATCAATATGGTACATATTACATCCCCCTTCGTATTCTACGAACTCTATGTAAGCGTTTCCGAATGTATAAAAATCATCTACAACTAACCTGAAAAGGTTTCTAAGGGACTGAGATTTTGGGTTAACCTCTTTAATGTAGTCCTCTAACTTTGCGTTAACGGTAGTTATCTTACTACCCGCCGTGTAAGTTGCTTTTTGAGATAAGATAGCCCTGTGAGTACTTGACTTTCGTTTTAACTCAGCAAGGTATTGAGGGAATAAATTATCATCGCCGAACTTGTAAAATTCTTTTGATGTAATCTCCCTATTCTTCTCCATAAAATTAGGCATAGGAGAGAGGTTAACTATATCAAACTTAACCCGACCACTAGCATTTCTTTTTATGGTGTCAGACATAGCACTAGCTACGAATCGACCTTTAGAATCTCTTTGTCTTTTAGCCACAACTTATAGAATAATGATTATACAAATATAAGAAAATAAAGGGCTACTTCCGTAGTTTCACCCGTTAAATTCTTTATAAAAAACTATCTTCTTAAGAGAAGGTTGTTTCGTAAGGCGGTTCTCCTTGAACAGAAGTTAACTTAAATGTAACTCCGTTCTGGTCAGCTAATGCCGCGCCTGTATCTAATTCAATAGACTCTAAAACTAAACCAAAGTTAGTAACGTCAGTAGTTCCAAAAGCTTTTCCTAAAGTAAAGTCGTAACCAACCATATACTCTGCTCCATCCCAAGAGGTTACTCTACCTACCATCATATTTCCTTTCAGGTTTGCAAGAGCTTTAAGCTTTGTTCCGCTGATTTTCGGGATATAACCCTCAATACCTACAGTGTAGAGCATAAGTCCTTTTTCTTGAGATGCGGAAACCGTCATCTTACAAGTTTCTTTTTCAAAATCAATTTCTACAATACCGCTTCCCGCTAAAACACCCGAACTTGCAGTTCCGTCTCCGTCATCTGTAAAGTCTGTACTAGCGTCAGGGACAGCTAATTGTAGAGTTTTTATACCACCCTTTGCAAAGTGGTCAGTATTTGTTACTGTTACTCCTAATGATAATGCCATTTTATTTTTCTTTTTAAGTGTTAAAAAAAGGGAGTGGAGTCAGACCCCAACCCCCTTTATATTAATCATTATCCTATACTTATACTGAGATTGCGTCAGGAGTGTAGTAAGTACACAACTTAGAATCTTTCAAAGCAGTTCCAATCATATAAGACACTCTAAAGCGATATGCTTTGTTGTCTTGAGAATACCATTGCTCAACTGAGTTTTGGTCAAAGTCAGTACCTACAACAAAAGCACCTTTTGTAGTTAGCAAAGCTCTGTGAGTTTCAGTAGCAACGTTACATCCACCAACTGAACCTGAGTCAGTAGTGATTGATACATCCCAATCTCTACGAACAATAATAGGGATACCTCTCCAAGTTAATGAAGGTAAACCATCTTTTAATGCTCCATAACCCGCAGCAGCATATCCTGTTCCTTCAAGGGTGACTAAGTAGTCATCAGCTATATCTCCCGATACAAAGAAAACTAACTCACCCGCTTCTAACAATTCAGGAGAAGCAGAATCCCATAATCCTTTTAGAATTTTAACTCCGTTACCCGCAACTAAAGCAGCACCATCCGCTTGTGTAGTAAGACCCGCGTATGCACTTGTTAGCGCAGTTGAACCCGCCTCTGCTGCTGACTGGAAGATACCATCGTAAATACCGTAGTGAGTATCACCTTCAGCAACATCTGATAGCCATACTTGAGTATTAAAATCGTGCTTCACACCTTGTCCGATTAAGCCAAGCAAGATACCCTTAACCACAGAACCATCTACGTTGTCGAAGTTGTGATTTGCTTTCATTAGCTGACCTTTCATTTTATTGAAAAGTTCGTTAGCTCTAAATTCAATTTCCGCCTCTACACGAGCAGGGGTAATAGTAACAGTTGCACCGTAGTCTGCATCGCCTTCCGCAGAAAACGCACTATTTGCAAATGCTTTAGTAATCTTTCCAAGCTGATTAAACTTATCAATAACGGTTGTACCTTTAATGTTAGGTAGCACCTCCATATATTGCATATAGTCTTGACCTAAGAATATAGGTTCGATAATCGCTTTGTTTACGTCGTACTGCTCAACAGTAGGTAAACTTGTTAATTGTAATGCCATTTTTCTTCTTTTTAATTGTTATTTATATTTTTACTTAAAAAAGCTTCTTCCTAAATCACCCCACTCATCTTTCGGAGCGACTTTATCCGCTTGAACTTTAGGTTCATTTTCAGCTAAAGTAACTGAGGGCGTAGCCTCTAGTTTTGAAATTCTTTGAGCCATTTGGTCGAACTGAGTTTTCGTTTCCTCTTTAGACTCGTTAGTCTTTTCTTTTTGAACGCTTAACTTCTGAGAAAGCTCATCCCTCTCATTCGTTAAAGATTCTAATTGAGCCTTTAAATCATCTACGTTTACTTGTTCTGTAGCTGTTTCTGCGGTAGGCTCTTGCACCGTTTCTTCTGTTTTTACTTGTGGTTCTTCTGCATTTCCCGTAATCATATTCTTTAAATCGGAAATCTGCCCTACAAACCAAGTTTTTAAATCTTCTGACATAGTAGATTTTTCTTTAGGGTTATTAATATTTAAAGTATTTAAGATTTGTTCAGGGGTCTTATTTTGGTATCCGCTTAAGTCATATCTCGCAACAACTTTAACAGCCCCTAAGACTTCATCTACAAACCCTAACTCTAATGCTTCGTGTGCTGACAGCCAAGTCTCACGAGCCATCATTTGCTCTATTTCGTCTTCTGAGATGTTTGTCTTAGCTTTGTAGACACTTAACATTGTAGTTTCAACTTTTTCTAAGGCATTAATCTGCTTACGCATCTGAGATTTGTTTCCGAATACATTACTCATAGGAGAGTGTATCATAAACAAACTATTAGAAGTCATTTCGACTTTATCAGCAGCTAAAGCGATTATGGTAGCCATAGACGCAGCCAAACCTTCTATCTTTACAGTAACCTTACCTGAATAATTTTTAAGAGCTGTATAGATTGCTTGACCTTGAAAGACATCACCTCCTGTACTATTAATGTGTACGGTAATATCTTTTCCTTTTAAACCTTTCAAGTCCTCTAAGAAGCTTTTAGCGGTAACTCCGTGAACACCAATCTCATCATAGATGTGGATGTCTGTAGATTTACCAGTTTTAGCTTCTATTGGCATATCATACCAAGACTTGTTTTCAAATAGATTTTCCATATAAATACAAATATAAGAATTTAGTTTTAAATAGTGTTGACACCTACTGACACTTTGTTCTTCATATGGTCATACACAATTCTTTGTGTCTGCCTAACTGAGATATTATACTTATCTGATAGGTCTATAAATATATTCTTAATAAGTTCAGCGTTGTTTTTCATAATAGCTTTATCGAAATCCTTTCTTATTAAGTAATTCCTTACAGAAGTATTATTTAGCAACCCCTCTCTATATAGGGTGGATACAACCCCTTCCGAGCCTTCTCCACACACATAAGATATTTCCTTGATTAACTCGCTTTCCATACGTTAAAATTTACTAGAAGATTCTATGGTTTTAACTCTATTTTGAACTTTACTTAAAGACTCCACAGGAAGAACTACGTTTGTGTTCTGACCTATAACAGCCCCAAGCTTACCGTAGTCTATTAAACCTCCACCACCAAAGTTAGGGGAAGTAAATGACTTTCCTCCACCCGCTACGTTCATAGCGCTTAAGGTGCTTCCAAACATAGCGGTGCTTCTTTTATTTATAACAGCCTCTCCACCTTCTAGTTCAGCTACTCTACCGCCTACGGCAAATCGCTCTCCTCCTTGTGCGTGAGAGTTTCCGTAAACCATACCACCTTTAGCGAATTGCTGCGCATTTATTTGACTTCTATTGTGAGCGTAAGCCGCTGTAGCTAATGCTGCTAGAAGAGTGTACTGAGTAATACCCGCAGCACCCATAGTAATGGTGTTCGCAGGGTTTGCTGCTGCTTGTATTCGGATGTTTATCAATTCTTGAATCCACCCGATAGTTGCTTGCTTTAATTCAAACTCTTTTTTTCTATTGAAAGACTCTCTATCAATCTTTTCTTTCTCTTTGTCGGCTGTTCGCTGAGTCATTAGTCCCGCTTCTAATTTTTCATCAATTCGGGCTTTCTCTTCATTTGCCGCCTCCTCCTCTGCTTTTGATTTATTAGAAATTGAGTCAGTGAATATTTTAGCGGCAAGAGCTACGGATTGTCTTTGTAGTTGAGCTTTTACTGCTAACTTGTTCTTCTCATCTTTTATTTCTTTAGTGGAAGAAATCTGAGTCTGCTTAAGAAGTAAAGCGTTAATTCTTTTCTTCATTTCAACCTCTTGAGTTGCTGATATACCTTTCTCAATTAAAACTGCTTGCAAGTAATCTAACTCTAACTGAATTAACGTAAGCTTATGTTCCTTCACTTCGTCAGCAGTTTTCTTTTCTTTTTTAGCAAAGCTAATATTTAGATTATGGGCATCCTCATTAAATTTCCCTCTTGCGGCTAATTCAGTGTTAGACCACGCCATTTGGATTAAAGCCAACGCTTTAGCTTCGTCATCTTTCAACTTCTTTTTAGCTTCTATTTCCTCTTGAAGTTTATCGGAAACCATCTTTCTGCTTTCGTCATAATCAGAACCTAACTTTACTAAGTCTATTTGAGCAGGAGTTAAGTACTGCAAATCTTCAGGCTTAATCTTTCTTGTTTGAGCCGCTATTTGGTCTAACATCACTTTAAAGCCAATCGGCACATCTGTCGCTAAAGAGTTAGCGTACTCCTTCAAACGGTCAGTAGCCGTATAATCTCTAATTGGCTCGAAAATAGCTTCAGCCTGCTCCTTATTCATCTTTTCTGTCAACTTCTCTATTTCGGTTTGAGTTCCCCTAACCATATCTAAATACGGTATCATAGCCTCAAGCCCTAATTGCCCCAACTGTTTGTCGGTAAAGTTTCTCACAGCATCATACCAAGTAGCCTGAGCCGTCTCAGCAACCCCGAATTGAGTTGCTAAACCTAAGATTGTAGTAGTATGTTCTATTATCTCTCTAGCCCATTCATTATCTCCTAAGTTAATTTTAAAAGCAGTCCAAGCAGCACTCATTTGGTCAATCTTAAACTGAGTTGAGTCCATTTGTTCAGCAGTAGCTTTTGATACGTTTGCACTCCTTAAAGTTTCATCGTTAAGCTCTGCTAAGAATTTACCGTAATCTGCCGCATTATCCCCTGCAATAGAGAATATAGCTGTAAGACCACGAACATTACCAAACATCAACTCTATATCTCTAGGGGATTGCTTGTAAACGTCGTTAAGCCTTTTCATTGTCTCAGTAAAGCCTACAGCTTTCATTTGAGCAGCACCTACAGGAATACCCCACTTAGTAAATAAATCAGCGGATTGCTCAGAAGGCTTCTGCATTTGAGAGATAGCAGCACGTAAGGCTGTAACTGTTTTCGCTGCATCTAAACCTGAACGAGTAGTTACAGCAATAGAAGCTCCTAACTCCTCAAGAGAAATACCCGATGCCGCAGCAAATGGAACTACTACACCTATTGATTTAGCTAATTCGTCTACGGTAGTAACCCCAAATTTTTGAGTTGTAAATAACACAGCAGACACATCGCTAACTTTATCAGCAGTCATACCGTAAGCATTAAGAACTGTCGTTAACCCCATTGTAGCTGATTTCAAATCAGTAACCCCTGCTATTGCTAACTTAGAGGCTTCATTAAGAAAGTTTATAGCGTCACCCCCTTTAACCCCTGCCGAAACAGAATCAAACATAGCTTTAGTTACATCCCCCATAGCAAACCCAAAATCCTTAGAGACGCTTATAGCTCCCTCAAAAAGCTCCCCTCTAAACGCCCCTGTATCTTCTGATGATAGTAAGGTTGTTACGTTTTTAACACCTTTTTCGTAGGCTGCAAAATCTTTAACGCTAGATATTAGGAATTGAGATAACTTCCTAAAAGCCATAGTTGCAGCAACCACAGCAGCCCCCATCTTCATAGAGGAAAGTGTCATCTTCTTGTTAGCCTTCCAAGCTTTAGTAACCCCAAGAGTCCCCCTCTCACGAGCTTTGTTATAAGCCTGTAAATGCTTAATCCCATCCTTAACCTTTTTATTGTAGACTTGTTGCTGATTAGTTAACCTAGATAGCTTATTTGCATTGGCAGAAGTAGCCCCTTTTTGTTTAGCTATTTGCTTATTTAAATCCTTAAGCTGCTTATTTGTCGCCGCCAAGCCTTGTTGATACTTCTGTAGCTTGTTTATTCCAATGATACCAAATTCTATATGGTACTTATCTGTAGTTTTAGCCATAACTCTATTCTTTTGTTCCTCTAGGTGTTACTAATAATAACTCAACTTCTGTAGGTTCTCCTGAGAAATTAAAGTCTTTAATTTTATTTAATATATAAATATTCCCATCTATATGTATCTGCTCTCTAAAATCAATCCCTGCTAAATCAGCGGGAGTCAACATAACCTCTGCTGTAATTAACTTATCTCTCATTTTTAACATCTCAATTAAAGGTTTATGATATTCAGTATAAAGCCCTTTAGAATTAGAGTTACCTGTTATTATTGGTGAGAATGTTAAGTTAGGAAAGTCTGCATCAAAAGGAGAGTAAGACCCTACAGGTAGGTAGCTTTTAACTCTTTCTTTTTTAAACTTTATCTCCTCCTCATCGGAGTCCCAAAAACACTCCAACTCATAAGTTATAGTCAACCCCGTAGTATTACTATCAGTACCGCTAGGCTCTCCTACATCAACAAAGCTAGATAATACTCCTAACTTATGTTCGTGAGAATTATTTGGAGAAGGAACTTGAGCGTTAGCTTCGGGTTCTAGGTTTGAATCAGGAGTATCCCAAATTCTAGGAATCCAAATAGGTTTATGGCTAGTAACGTCTGTGTCGCTAGCATCTCTGCATATAAACTTAGACCAAGCCATTTTCATAGCAGCGTATATATCTAAAGATATTTCAGTTTCGCTAGCCTCGACTTTTATCCCTGTATCAATATAGGTATCGCCTAAACTTAAACCCTCTGTTCCTGACTTGAATTTATCAATTTCGTAATCACTACTATCGCTAGCCATAGAGTACTTTAAGTCGGACTTTATAACCGCATTTTCCTTTATGTTTGTTATAACAGCTTTATCAGTCCAATCTTTAGCAGTCGGCTCTATCTTTTTAACTAAAAGGTGGTCTATCCTCACCTCTTTGGCTGAAACTCCCCCATCCTCTACGGTAAACGAGATGTAAGTTGAGGTTGTTTGAGCTACAAATCTAGCGACGTGAGAACGCCCAAGAACAATCTGTCCAATACCACCATAGTAGTAATCCTCAGCATCACTGGTTAACCAAGGAGATGAGTATGATTCACTACCGAACTGCGCAGAGCCAAGATGAACTTTTATACTATCCCCATCTTCAGACCCGTAAGTAAAGGTTATTTCATATACCTCCCCAACAACTAAAGTCATAGGACTTGTAAGAGTAAGGGTGGGAGTGTAAGTTGTTATAGATGTTGTAAATATAAGATTACCTATATCAACATCAAGAGTCCCGTAGGTTGCAGTCCAATCATCTTCATCCTCTGAGGCGGAGAACACTTCGTGAACTTTAATTCCCGGAGTAACACTAGTGTATGAGCCTGTAAAGTCATTATAAAAATCTCTATAAGGCTCTGCTACAACCTCCCTTAAAGCTTCGTTAGTTGTAAATATTAAGTTAAACATTTTAGATACATCAGAAATAAAATCCAAACAAGATACATCAGGAAGAACCTCTGCGTAAGAAACTTTAGGGTTTCCTTCAGATGTATATATAAGATTATTCTTCCCACGCATAGGAGCGACATCCTCGCACAGAGTCATATTCATTTCAGCGGAGGATATTCTAAACGACGTACCTAAAGTCATAGGATAACCCCCCCCTGTTCCTTGGTGGTTTACCCCTGATAAAGCCATTACATTGTAAGTCTCTCCCGCTTTTAAATATTGAATCCTGCTTACGCTTACATTAGTGCTATCATAACTTCTACGGTCTAACTCTACAACGCTATCGTTATCTAAATCAAAAAACTCAAGTCCAAAAGATGATGAGTCTTTATATAATGAATCGTTAGCTACATCGCTAGAGACTAACCCTACAGTAAACTTACGGGAAACCTTTGAAGCTCCTGTGCTTGACCAATCAAGAAGCTCGCTAGTTGGATTGCTACCAGTTGTAGTCCCGAACCCGTTGCCGTCTTGGCGATTAAAATCCGCTTTAACAGAAAAGCTTAACTTATAATATCCGCTTTTATCGACATTTATGTGAGATTTTGAATTGGAAACATACCCTAGTATTTTAGGATAGGGAGACCCATCAGGATTGGTAGAGAATCTAGACCCTAAATCTCCACTCAAAGAACTTAATGAGTGTGCGCCTGAAATGTCTTTATTTGTCTTATTAAAATGCAAGAAAGCCCAATCGCAGTGATAATTACCTCCATAAGTTTCATCAAGGAAAGGAGATTCGATTTCTGGTCTTACCGTTAGCAATCCTGAGATGTAAGACGCAGACGGTTCTTTATTATCGTAATATCCGTTATAAGCCCCGCTTACTGTAGAGTAGTTGTAACTAAGGTCTAACTCAGAGGCTTTTATAGCTTCCTCACTAACGCTTGCGCTAGGGGATATGCCAACCAAGTTATCCATAAGCCCTGAAAAGTCTGAACCAAAATCATTACTCCAACCTCCACTATTAAAGAAGTCGCTTTTTAAAGTATAACCGATAGAGTTAAAACATTGATTAAGAACTTTCACTATCCTGTAGGCGGGCTTTATATTATCCCATCCTACCGAAACCTCGTTTACTGACTCCGCAAAAGGGTCAACTCTCCATTGACCATTGTCAACTAAGGGAAACACAATCTCGTTGGAAGAGTAATTAACGGCACTATAGTTTTCGTCAGGAAATTGTATGGGGCTATTAGAATCTACTTCCGATAATCCTAAAACGCTTCTAGCGCTTATCGAATAATCATCACTAACCAAGGTTCTTAA
>Ga0209757_10000106_pt1 | contig 23597 bp, 31 predicted proteins | sample ETNvirome_6_1000_FD_185472 | JGI IMG/M metagenome (GOLD analysis project Ga0209757, IMG submission 185472) | Marine viral communities from the Pacific Ocean - ETNP_6_1000 (SPAdes) (version 2) | ecosystem: Environmental > Aquatic > Marine > Oceanic | place: Pacific Ocean | collected 2013-06-19 | reverse complement strand
CGCGGCGATGCGCCGATCCTCGCGGTCCAGATCCAGAGCGGCGGCACGGGGATCGACCTGACCCGCGCGGCCTACTGCGTCTACCTGTCGACAGGGTTCAGCCTCGGAGACTACGAGCAGAGCCTCGCGCGCGTTCATCGCCCTGGGCAGGATCGCGCCGTCGCATACTACCACATCATCGGTCGGGGCACCGTGGACGAGAAGGTGTACGCTGCCCTGAGCGCCCGCAAGCAAGTCGTCGAGGCTGTTCTCGACGACATCCAAAACCCCAACCCCTAGAGGACCGCGATGGATATGAACCTCGCCAAGCAGGTCGCAAAGCTGATCGCCGAGAAGCGACGGCTGGAAGATGACCTGCGTGCAGTCAAAGACCAGATCGCAACGCTCGAACCCGAGCTACTCAACGCGCTGATGGAGGAGCAGATGGACAGGCTCCATGTGACCGTCGGCTCCGACAAGATAACGCTCTACATTCACCGTATCATGTGGGCCAAGCCCAAGGACGGTGATCGTCAAGCCGTAGTCGAGACTCTGCTACGCTGCGGCCTCTCGGACTTCGTGCAGGAGAACTACAACTCCAACAGCCTCTCGGCCTATGTGCGGGAGCGGTTGGCGGCTGGGCAGAAGCTCCAGCCCACGCTGGAGGCTGCTGTCAGCCTAGAAGAAGTGGTGTCGATCCGGGGCAGGCGGTCCCCCTCGACTCCCGAATCCAAAACCGCCGCAGCCATGAAAACCATACGGAGGTAACAAGAGATGACAAGTGACAACGAGAAACAGACCGCCGTCGCCAAGCGCGACAGCAGCGGGTTCGCCATTGTGGATGTGCCCGAGGCGAAGGATGTGATGATCTCAGCCTTCGACCAGTTGGGGATTTCCAACTTCCAACTGAACCGTTTGAAGATCCCGGCTGGTGGAGTCACCGCCTGGGAGGTCGAGGGCCTGGAGGGGACGCGCGTCGAGCAGTCGCTCGATGTCATCATCCTCGCCATCCGAGGACGGCAGAAGGCGTGGTGGTCGACCTCGATGGAGGACGGTGGCGGCGGCACGCCTCCGACCTGCTCATCGACGGACGGGACGAATGGCTACGGCGTCAACTCGCTCGACGAGACCGCCGAGGACAGCAAGCACCTGTGCGCCGAGTGCGCCTGGAACAAGTTTGGTTCCGCGCGCAGCGGTGGCAACGGCAAGGACTGCAAGGATCACAGCCTCCTCTTCTGCTTCCAGCAGGGGAGCCGGATCCCATCCCTCCTCGTCGTCCCAGCCACATCCCTCAAGCCGTTGCAGGGCTATGTCTTGAAGCTCATCGACGCCGGGAAGCGCATGGAAACTGTCGTTACACGGCTGGGGCTTCAAAAGGCGCAGAGCCAGAGTGGCATCACCTATTCGGTCCTCGACCTTGGATGGAAGTCGGACATCGACTCCGAGGGCGCAGCCCAGATGGTGGATGTCAGCAAGGAGTTCCTCTCCCGTCTCGACGGGTTCGATGCCTTTGCACCCACACAAGACGCCTAGCCAACGAGGAGGAGACCGTGGGGGAAGTCAACGCAGGAGCCGTCGGAGGCTTCTTGGAGGGATTGTACGGCGACGCTCTGAGTAGCACGACGCAACTCGTCCTGTGGTCCGCGCGCGACAAGCGCAGCCATTGGGTGACTGGCATCGAGGAGGCGGTGACTGTTGCGGAGGCACAGGCTCCCGCCTCCGACCTCTACTACGGGGTATGCCTCCAGGACCGTGTGCGCGCCACAGCGGAGCGGGAGCGGAGGACGGGTGAGGAGTCGCCCTCGATGGCGTTCGCGCGTGGGTACGCAACCACGGCGTCTGTGGTGCCCGCTGTCTGGTTGGACCTCGACATCGCAGGGGAGGGCCATGAGAAGATGGGCCTCCCCCGCAACCAGTCGGACGCCGACCGCATCCTCTCAGAGTTGCCGTTCGATCCATCGTGGGTCGTAGGGACGGGAGGGGGCACTCATGTCTACTGGGTACTGCGAGAGCCGTGGATCATCGAGACCGACGAAGAACGGGATCGCGTCGCGGCAATCGTGCGCGGGTGGCAGACGCTCGCCATCGACGCAGCGGCGAATATGGGCTTCGTCCTCGACGCGACGCATGACCTGAGCAGGGTCCTGCGGCCCGTCGGGACGGTGAACCACAAGTACGGCACCCCCGTGCACTTCCGAGTCGAAGACGGCGCGCGGTATAACCCGAGCGACTTCGAGGACTGGGCGCACGATGTCGTCCCTGTCCGCGCGCCGAGCCATTCACGCAGGGAGGATCTCGGAGACCTCCACCCGGAGATCCAGCCGCCCTCCGAGAAGCTGATGGCGATGCTCAACCTCGCACCGCAGTTCGCCGAGACATGGCGCAGGGAGCGCAAGGAGTTCCCGTCGCAGTCGGAGTACGACATGAGCCTCGCCTCGATGGCTGCCAGGGCTGGGTGGAAGGACGAGGAGATCGTTGCGCTGGTGGTCAGCCACAGGCGCGACGGCGGTGAACCGCTGCGCCTCGATAGGCCAGCGTACTACACGGGGCTGATCGGCAAGGCGAAGCACGGGATGGTCGCCGAGGAGGCCCACGAGCGGATCAACGAGCGCGTGGAGGCTGTCCAGATGGGTGACGCCACGCCCGAGGATGAACGCGACGGATTCCTCACCGACATCTCGAACCTCCTCGGGTTCAGGATCCGGCGGGTGCTTAAGTTCGTGACTGACCCCCCGCAATACCGCCTCGTTCTAGAGGAGGGGTGCATCCACCTGGGCGGGGTCGAGGCCCTGCTCAACCCACAGAAGTTCCGCGCGTCCATCGCCGCCGTCAGCGGGCATCTGATCCAGCGGTTCACCGGGACGCGCTGGGACCCGGTGGCCCAGGCGATCCTTCAGGCCGTCGAGGAGTTGGATCTTGGAGCCGACTCCAGCGCGGAGGGCTTGGTGGACGAGTGGCTGGGGGAGTACCTCTCGCAGCACCGCCCGAGCCCCGAGCGGCAGGAGGCCATCCCGATCCGTGAGCCGTTCCTTGACCCGGACCAGCAGCCAGCCTTCTTCCTGTCGGAGTTCAGATCGTGGCTGGCGTTCCACCGCGACGAGCGTCTGGGCCGTCGGCAGATCGCCACGCTCCTGCGGTCTGCCGCCTGTACTCCGCGCGTCGTCTCCTACACACGAGAGGGTGATGGACACAAATCCACCGTTCATGTTTGGGTCGCGCCAGTGTCAGTTGCGGCACGCCTTCCTAGAAGGGGGTCTGGTGACAGGACCACCGACAGTCTCAAGAGTTTAGTAAATCGCGAAACCGACACGCCCCGTCCCTAGAACACGGGCAAAACGGCGAATAGCCAGCTTTAGTATTTAGCCATGACCGACTCCCAAGGCCCCGCGAATGTTCCACGTGGAACACTCGACGACACGAATGTTCCACGTGGAACACTTTTCCATCAGCCGCACCCTGGGGTATTCCGCTCTTGGGGAGGTTGCCTTGCCGCTACAGGATGCTCCCTCCTCATGTGGGCGGTCATCATCTGGGCTGTCCGCAGGGGCATCGCCTGGGCGGCGTCGTGATTGAGTATCGCCTGCACGGTCCACCGGGGACGGGGAAGACCAGAGCCCTCGCAGACATTTGGGTGCCTCGCGCGGCGAGCCGCTTCGGGCCGTCCAATGTCGTGATATGCTCTCTGACCAGAACGGCAGCCGCCGAGATCGCCAGCCGAGACCTCCCCATCCCACGCGAGAATGTAGGCACGCTGCACGCGCTCGCCTATCGGGCTCTCGGCAGGCCGACCATTGCCGAGGGGGAGATCGCAGCGTGGAACGAGCGCGAGCCGATGTTTCGCCTGTCCGGTGCACGCCCATCGGTCGATGAACCAGAGGCGCGATCTGACCGCGCGACGAAGGGCGATGACCTCATGGCGATGGCGCAGGTCTACCGCCATAACCGGACCCCGCGCTCTGCGTGGCGCGACGACACAGCCATGTTCCAGCGCAAATGGGACGCTTGGCTCTCAGAGGAGGGGTTCGTCGACTTCACAGGACTGATCGAAGACGCCCTAGAGGCGGTGCCCGTCGCTCCGGGCGAGCCGTCGGTCTTCGTCGTGGACGAGGCGCAAGATTGTAGCGTTCTGGAATTGGATCTGGTACGAAAGTGGGCGGCGCAGGCAGAGGATGGCGTTGTATTATCTGGAGACGGGGATCAAGCCATCTACGGATGGCGGGGAGCCTCTGCCCGCGCCTTTCTCGATCCCGACATCCCCCCCGAGAACAATTACCACCTCACCCAATCGTACCGGGTGCCCGTAGCCGTTCATGCGGTGGCGTCGAAGTGGATCGAGAAGGCGTCCTACCGCTACGCCGTCGAGTACCTCCCGAGGGACCATCCAGGAGAGGTCTCGACCGTGGACGGCAACGGCAAGAACGTCATGCCCATCATTGACGCCGCGCTCAAGGATGTCGCGCAGGGCAAGAGCGTGATGATCCTCGCGACCTGCGGGTTCATGCTGCGGAACACGATCACCATGCTGCGCCGTGAGGGCATACCGTTCCACAACCCCTACCGACCGACGCATGGGGGCTGGAATCCCTTACGAGGCGGCGTGGGCCGTCTGCTGGCCTACCTGCGCCCGGATCCTGTCACCTTCCCCGAGGACCACCGGATCTGGAACTGGGAGGAGGCAGCCAAGTGGGTCGAGGTCATCCGAGCCAAGGGGACGCTGGCCCCTGCGGGGAAGACCATGATCCGACAGCAGGCCAAGGAGGATGACCTCAAGCACAGGCTCATCGAGCCGGGAGATGGGCGAGCGTGCTACGGTGCCTCATGGGATGAACTTCGGGATGTTTTCTGCGCGAGCGATCCGCTACCCTGGATTGCAGAACGGCTGCTGCCGAGCAAGCGTCAACTGATGGATTATCCCCTAACCATAGCCATGAAGCGCGGTCGACAGGCTCTCCGAGAGGACCCGCGCCTAATCGTGGGCACCGTCCATTCGGTGAAAGGCGGTCAGGCCGATGTGGTCTACCTATTGCCTGACCTCTCGCCGTCGGGTATGAGGGAGTGGACGAGACCGGGAGATGGGCGCGATGGGATCATCAGAACCTTCTATGTCGCAATGACCCGAGCACGCGAACGCCTCGTAATGGCGGGACGGTGGTCTGCCTCCTCTATCGACTGGAGAACTGCAAACTGATACAGGCCACCGACCACGCCAGCGGCTTCCGCAAGACAGCGCGAGAGCTTCGAGTCCTCGCGCCCCCGGTGTGGTCCGTCAGCGTGCGGCGGTGCAAGATGCCCGACGGAACGCACGGTGACTGCGCCCTCATCGCCAAGAACGGCAAACCGCCACACTTCAAGATCCGGGTCTGCGCCAAGCTCCCAGAAGAGGCGCAGGTCTTCGTCCTCCTCCACGAATGGGCACACGCCATGTCCTGGGGATCAGACTCCCACCGCATCCGAGCGCATGGGGCCGAATGGGGGATCGCCATGAGCCGCATCTGGCAGGCGCTGGTGGAGGACTGATGGAGAAGGGCAAACAGCGGTGCCGCGACTGCGGCTGGCGAGGGTGGGTCTATCGAGGACGCTGCGAGGGCTGCGGATCGACGAGGGTGGGGGAGTGATGGGCGTCTGCATTGGAATCGACCCCGGTGTGACCGGAGGCGTCACCATCCTCGATGCGGACAGCGGGAGGCTCATTGAGGCGGCTCGGACGCCCATCCTGCCCGTACCCGGCAAGAAGGAATACGACCTGAACGCCATGAGGGAGACCCTAGCCCGATGGGACGAAGTGCGGCTCGTCACCATCGAGAAGGTGGGCGTTATGCCGCACGATGGTCGCGTCGGAGCGTTCTCCTTCGGCTGCGGGTACGGCATCTGGCTTGGGCTCATGGCCGCGCTCTCGATCCCCTACATGGAGGTGCCCCCGCAGCGATGGCAGAGCAAGATGCTCGCTGGACTACCCCGTGGACCCAAGAGCAAGGCAAGCGCAATGAGGGCAGCCAAGTCGCTGTTCCCGACAATCCCCGTTCGCGTCAAAGCGGACAACGGCATCGCAGACGCCGCACTCATCGCTGAGTACGGCAGACGCATTCATCAAGGAGGCAAATGATGGACTGGATCAGCTTCGCTCTCGGAGCGCTCGTCGGAGCGTTCACCATGCTCGGAATCATGGCCGTGATGGGCTGGAGATGGGCTCGCCCCTTCATGCGTGCGGCCCAGCAGCGCGCTGCAACGCCATCCACCCCACCCGACACCACGACCAATGCCCCTCCGACCGATTGGGCATCATGGAGGTCGACCCGTGGAAACTGAGAACGTACCCGTCGAGGATCTCTTCAATGACCCGACCAATGCTCGGATGCACTCCCCGCGCAACATCGACGCCATCAAGGGCAGCCTCCAGCGGTTCGGGCAGCAGAAGCCCATCGTCGTCGACGCCGATAACATCGTCCGAGCGGGTAACGGCACCCTCGAAGCCGCTCGCGGACTCGGCTGGACCGAGATCAGCGTGGTGCGATCCGAACTCATCGGCCCCGAGATGACAGCCTTCGCCATCGCAGATAACAGAACCGCCGAACTCGCCGAGTGGGACGAGGAGACCCTAGCCAGGACTCTCGAAGCCCTGCCCGAAGACATACCCACCGACGACACTGGGTTCAGCACCGAAGAGATGCAGGGGATGCTCGACAGCCTGCGCGGACCAGCCGATGTCGAGGAGGATCATATCCCCGAACCACCCAGCGACCCCATCACACAGCCCGGGGATATATGGGTGCTGGGGAAGCACCGACTGCTGTGCGGGGACTGCCTCGCACCGGGGAACGCCGAGGCGCTCCTCGACGGGGGCATCCCAGCGATGGCGTTCACCGACCCCCCCTACAATGTCGCCTACAACAGCCAGGAGTCTCCACCCGGTAGCGCGTGGGGTCACACAGGCAGGGGTGTCCCCATTGCCAACGACAACATGGGCGAGGAGGAGTGGCGCATCTTCACGCTGGGCATCGCAGCCCTGCTCAAGGGCTGGGTGGATGGGTGTGTCTACGTCTGCCACGCACCGGGACCGGACGGGAGAGTCATGGCCTCCGCACTCGACCAGACGCTCCACTGGAGCGGCTCCTTGGTGTGGGTGAAGAACCAGATGGTGTTCGGGAGAGCCTCCTACCAACGTAGGCATGAGGTGATCTGGTTCGGATGGCCTGACGGCTGTGATAAGGCGTTCACCGACGACAGGACCATCACCGATGTGTGGGAGTTCCCCAAGCCGAAGCGGTCAGACCTACACCCAACCATGAAGCCCATCGCCCTCGTAGCGCAGGCCATACAGCACGCCAGCAGACGAGAGCAGATCGTCTTCGACCCCTTCCTCGGATCAGGCACCACACTCATCGCAGCCGAACAACTGGGACGGGCGTGCTACGGCACCGAACTCGAACCAGCCTACTGCGATGTGATCGTGAAGCGGTGGGAGACCATCACCGAACAGACCGCCGAGCGCGTCGAAGGCGTGGTCCGTGATAGGACAACCGACAGCATGGAGGAAGTGGAACAGCGATGAGAAGACAGGAGCCCTTCTACAGAGCCTCATGGAGCAGAGGGGAACCTCAAGGGGCAGCGGTCCAGCCCTGCAAGATCGTGGGAGAACCGGGGCTGGCGCGCGGGTCCGGCGTGGTGGCGGGTACCCACGCCCCCCCCCGGTGGGCCGTCCTCAACTTTCCCCCTGGCCGCCCCCCGCGCCGCACCTCCTGGCACCCGGATCGCCCCTTACGGTACCAAGAAGGCCGAACGGTCCTCGGCACGTCGTGGCCCGCCTACAGTGCACGAGTGTCGACCACCAACGGTTACCCCGTCAGGGGGGGTGGAACTCCTGGACCCGAGTTCCCCGAGTTCCGAGCCGCCCTCTTGGTACCAAGAACGGGGGTCAAACTCCTGGACCTGAGTTCCAGGAGTTCCGAGCCGCCGTGGTTACCCCGTCAGGCCGGGTGGAACTCGGCGGCCCGAGTTCACCTCCGTCTGCGGTACCGTCAGGGGGGGTGGAACTCAGCGGCCCGAGTTCACCTCCGTCCTTGGCCCCGTCAGAGGGGGTGGAACTCGGCGGCCCGAGTTCCCCGAGTTCCCCGAGCGGAGCGCCCCGAATGGTAGGGCGTGGCGGCATCGACCCCGCGCTGGGCGGCGGCGGCGACGGCAGCGAGCCCGAGATCCCGGCGTGGGTCGCGGCCTCCGTGGCGTCACAGGCCACGCTGCTGGACGAGGCCATCCGAGCCCTGTCCCTGACCGCCGCGCGCCTTCGCGTCGAACAGCAGGCGCGTGCTGCGCTGGAGCGGCGCGTCGACGCCATCGAGGGCACCATCGAGTCCATCCACGAAGACCTCGCCCACCTGCACGCCGGGGTCGCGGTCATGGTTCAGGCTCTGGACGAGCGCTGGGGCGGCGAGGTACCCGAGTGAACCGCGCCCGGTCTCCCAGGACGGATTCGCTCTCGGCCCCAGGATCGTGTAATACCCCACCTATTTTGCACGGCGCGTTGTGCCGACTTCCCTCAAATGAGCAATCCTAGGATGCCGCGCGGACCTTCCACGACCTTCGAGCCGGGAGACGAGCCGAACCGCTGCTGCGCGAAGGCCAAGTCGACGGGGCTGCGTTGCGGCAAGGGCGTCGTTCCGGGGCGGCGGGTGTGTCGGATCCACGGTGGCTTGGGTGGTCGTCCTCCGATCCACGGGCGGTACTCGCAGGGGCTGGGCCGCTTCCGCGAGGCGTATCAGGAGGCGCGTTCGGATCCGTCGCTGTTGGATCTGCGTGAGACGCTGGCGTTGATGGATGTGGCTGTGCAGCGTGCAGCGGAGCGGGCGGCTGACGCTGACACCCCGGAGTTCCGTCGTCGTGCGTTGGATTTGTTTGAACGGGTGCGGGGGGCGGTCTCGCCGGAGGAGGCCGCTCTAAATTTGAATCGTCTGGGGGAACTTTTGGGTTCGGGGGTGAAGGATGACGAGGCCCTCGATCATCTGGCGAAGGCTGCGGAGCGGCTTTCGCGGAGGCAGGAGAAGGCGTGGTCGATCCGCTTGGATGCGGCGACTGCATTGAACGCGCGAGACCTGACTGCGGTCCTGGCTCGCTTCGCAGACATCGTACTTGAGGAGGTGCCCCGTGACGCAGCAGCCAGAGTCATACGACGGATTGACGGCGAGGTCTTGGGCAGCGGTCCGGCAGCAGTTGGACTCGAAGTTGGGGACTCGTCTTGACGCGCCGTTCCCTGAGTTCGTCGACGATCCCGTAGGCTTCTCGCGCGAAGTCCTCGGCTGGGATCCGTGGCAGACGCAGGCTGAGATCGGTCTGGCGCTGGTGGAGAAGCGTCGCGTCACGGCGGTGTCGTGTAACGGCGCGGGAAAGACCTCGTGGGCTGCGCGGCTTCTGCTGTGGTTTGTCTCGACCCGAACGGATGCGGTTGTCGTGACGACTGCGCCCACGTGGCATCAGGTGAACCTGCTCTGGCGTGAGGTCCGTTCGGCGTTCCTCGCATCGAAGTACCAACTGAAGGGTGACCTGATGCAGACCCGTCTGGACATCGGCCCTGCTTGGTTCGCGATGGGTCTGAGTACAGACCGGGAGGAACGCTTCCAGGGATTCCACGCGCGCGGTTCTACGCCGGGTGGGCCGGGTGGTCTCATGGTGATCGTGGACGAGGCCTCGGGTGTCGCGGATCATATCTGGGACGCGATGCGCGGCTACCTGACTTCGCCCAACTGCTATGTGCTGGCGATTGGAAACGGCAACCGCGCGGACGGTGCGTTCTACGAATCGCACCAGCGCGGGAACTGGGAGCGGTTCAGCATCGCGGCTCAGGATGTGCCGCCCGAGATCATCTCGCGGGAGTGGATCGAGGAGCAGGGGGACTTCTATGGCGAGGACTCCCCGCAGTATTTTGTTCGGGTCCTGGGGAAGTTCCCCCCGAAGGGTGGCGACTATCAACTGATCCCCGAGTGGCTGCTGGAGGAGACCTGCGAGGCGAAGCCCGAGGTGGAGCGGGGCCGACACCTCGGGCTCGATGTCGCGCGGTCGGGCACGGACTACACGGTGTCCTGCGTGATGGTGGACGGGCGCGTGGAGTCAATGCTGTCGTGGCAGTCGGACGACCTGATGTACACGGCCAAGCGCGCGATGCAGGTCGCGCGCGAGTGGAATGTGCCCGAGCGGAATCTCCATGTAGACCTCGACGGTTTGGGCGCTGGTGTGATCGACCGGATGCGGGAGGAAGGCTGGACGTCAGACGGCGTGGACTTCGGGGGCAAGGCTCGCGGCGACTGGAACTGGTTGCTGGGGCATGACATGAAGCTGCTGAACCGCCGCGCCGAGTTGCATTGGGTGGGGCGCATGGCTTTGATGAACGGTCACCTCTGCGTGCCGCGCGAGTGGCGTCGAACGCTCTGGCGACAGTTGGGCTGGACGAACTACGAGTACAACGAGCGCGGGATGCTGAAGATGGAATCGAAGGACAAGATTCGAGCGCGATACGGTTCATCTCCCGACCACGCCGACGCCTTCTTCCTGTGCCTCTCACGCGCGGGAGGAGGTCCGCGCATTTTTGTGATCTAATCTCTAAAGGAGAACGAGCCTATGACCGATGCGATCCCGTGCCCCGAATGCATGAAGACAGTCACGCGCGTAATCGACTCGCAGCCTGCCTACGACCGTGGTTCAGTCCGTCGTCGCCGCAACTGCGAGACGTGCGGTTGCCGCTGGACGACCTACGAGGTCGACGCCGACCGCCTCGAATTGCTGGAGGACCAACTGCGACCGGACAAACGAAAGAGGGGGCCGAGCCCTGAGTCGGACTCGGCCCCCAAGAGAGGCTAGGGTTACCAAGCCCTAGCCTTCACCACCATCAACGGGCCAGCGGCCCGAGACGATCTCATCGTCCTCGAATGGTACGGTGCCGTTGTAGATGTAGGTCTCTACGAGGGCTGGACCCTGGGGCGACAGCGAGGCTACGGTTGCGTTTCCGACGGTGACGGAGACCTCTTCGCGGCGGTACAGCGAGGGCGTGCCCTCGATGCGGTCGAGGGTCGCCAGCGTCGCGTCGTCGACACGGTAGACCTCGCCGTGCGTTCGCCCGTCGGCGTCGGGGACGATGCCGGGGAACCAGCCAAGGTTGTACAGCGCGAAGCCGTGCAGGATGGCGGTGCCGACGAACTCTGCGTGCGACAGCGCGCCGTGGAGCCCGCCCCCCTTCTTCAGGGTGCCGTAGACGAAGACGAGGGTCATGCCTGCACCTCCATGCCGCTCTGGAGGTCGGCTAGGTCGGCCTCTCCGTCGTTGCCGTCGGTGCAGGTCGGACTCCCACAGTCGCACGCGCTCGCGCCCGCCTCGGTATTGACCACGCTCAGGTCGACGGTGGACGAGGCCCGCTCGTCGCCCCAGGGCAGTCCGTAGCGGTCGGCGCAGATGGGACCGTAGCCCTTGGCTACGCTACGCCCGTCCGTCAGGGTGCGGCTACAGAAGCAGCAGGACCCTGTGCGATGCCCGTAGGCGGTGGCGACCAACTCTGGCTGCGCGTCGAAGGTCGTGAGGAAGTCCTGCACCTCGTCGACCATGCCGCGCCCTGCGACGAGGCCGCCTTGCAGGTCGATGCGACCGTAGAAGGTGTTGCAGCCGTAGGGGCGTCCGTCGGTGATGTTGATGACGCCGGGGTTGCGACTGCGCTCCCCCGCGAGGCTCAGGCGCAGGTACATCCCGCTCTCCGTGTGGCAGTTAATCTTCGGGTAGCGGATCTCGGCTGCGGCGGCGTCCATCATCCTTCGGATGCGTGGCAGCGTCGCGGTCGGGGCAGCCTCCTGACGGGGCGTGTCGGCTTGGACGACGAGGATGTGCGCCCAGCGCGTCTGCGCTTCTGAGAGGCCGTAGCGGTCATGGGACTGGCGCAGGCTGGCCGAGAAGGTCGGGCTGCCGTCGCGCTTGGTGCTGGGCAGCTTGCCCTCTTCGAGATAGCGGACGAGGACCTCACCGATCTCGTAGTCGGTGTAGGGGGAGTCGACGGACTTGGTGGTGCCGTCGCGCTTCGTGACTGTGATGGTGGTCATGGGATTGTCTCCAGGGGTTGGTGGTGGTGAGGGTCTAGACAGTGGGGTAGCAGAAGTGCAGGTAGGTCGCCACGATGCTCATCGCGTGAGCGTGCGTGGTGTACGGGATGTGCGGGGTGGGGTTCGTCTCGGGCTCCAGCCCGTCGGGCCACACGCGCGCCACGGGCTGCGCGCATTCGCCCACGCCTGCGAAGTAGATGTCGGGGCAGGTCTCGGTGCGCGTGTTGTGTCCGCGCTTGATCGACCCGATGGGCTCGCCCGACAGGCGAGCCGCAGGCCGATGGGCATCGATGCGGATCACATCCACATACGAGGAGGAGCGGGGGTCGATGGTGAAGCTGGGTCGGAGGTGGTGCGCGATGTAGGCGCGTGTTGCCCACTCGCCATCGGCGTTCATGAGGGCGCTCGCCCTGCGGTAGATGGGCGCATTCCATTGGCGCTTGAGGTAGTTGAGGTAGGCGTTATTGGCGGCGGTTTGCTTGGGCTGTGTCATGGCTTGGTGGTGGTTGAGGTTGAGGTTGATGGGTGGTCTAGAAGCCCGTGATGGTGATGGTGTAGAGGTAGTTGTCTGAGTCGATCTTGGCCTCGAAGGTGATGCCCTTGCTGGCGAGGTCGGCGCAGATGGCGGCGAGATGGTCGAGGGTGCAGGTGATGGTGTTCATGGCTTGGTGGTTGGGTTGGTGGTTGGGTTGGTGGTGGATTAGCGGGACAGGTGGCCGTGCTTCTGGTCTTCGATGCGCTGGGCCTTGGTGAATCTCTTGAACTTGCCATTCAGGAAGTACCCTCGGCAGAGGTCGGGGAGGTGGTTGGCGTCCGAGGGAGATTGGGGGTCGAGGCGTCCAGCGATGACGAGTGCTGCGTCCGAGAAGACCACGCTGATCGTGACGTACTTGCCGGGGTGGTTGATGCTGGCCTGAAGTGCTGCGTCGTAGCAGTCCTGATAGTTGAGGGCTTTGATGCGGAGGTACATGGTGGGTCTCGGTTGGTGGTGGTTAGTTGTTCTGAAGTGCGTAGGGCAGGTGGTCGATGGCGTACTGCGCAGCTTCTTCTTCGCTCGCGCCGTTCTTGTCCTCTTCCATGAGGATGTTTTCGTAGCAGTTGGTGACCGACTCGATGCTCATGTTGAAGACTTCGGCGAGGTCTCGGATGGTCTTGGTGGCTTGGGCGGTCATGGCTTGGTGGTTAGTTGGTGGTGGTGGTGGGTGGGGCGTTCGCCCCTTCGATGGATACAAGTTACCTTATCGGGCCTATGACGCAACAACTAACGCCCAATTTATCGCAGAAACTGAAAGTCCCTAAACCCCGAAATACACGGCAGTTAGGGCCTTCGGGGGACCCCCTGGGGGGGGACAGCCCGCCCCACCCCTACATATATGGGGGGCATGGGGGGCGGGGCTGGACCCTGCGGCACATCTGCGCTATCGCGGGGGGGTGATCTCTCCCAACGGCAACGGCACCACGACCCGCGCGAGGATCGAAGGCGACCAGCGGCCCGAGGCAGGGACTGCGCGGGAGGACGCCAGCGATCCCTACGGGCGCAAGCGCAATGGCCTCGCCAGCGTCACGAAGTCCACGTACATCGGCGAAGGCACCGCGAACTATCGCTGGGCTCTCGGCCTCGGCGGCGAGCCTGACCTGTCCAAGCCCTACGCGCAGCACCCGTGGGTCTACGCCTGCGTGGCCGCGCTGTCCCGGTCATCCTCCAGCGTCCCGGCTCGGCTCCAGCGCATCCTCCCCAACGGCGAGTTCGAGCAGGACGCGAACGCCGAACTCACGAAGTCGCTGGGGATGCCCAACCCGCTCATGTCGCAGCGCAAGTTCTTCCGCTCCATCTGCACCAGCCAGATGCTGTACGGCGAGACCTTCCTCATCCTCCTGCGGCGCGACCCGAGCGGCGCGATGGTCCCGGTGAACGCCGTCAACGGCAGCGGCGGCATGATGGCGAAGATCGAGCAGCCCGAGGAGTTCTGGCCTGTGCGCGGCGACCTCGCCGATGCGATCTTGGATCCAAAGACCAAGCTCCCTGCCTTCTGGAGATTCCAGACAGCGGGGGGGAGCGTGGACTACCCGGCGCATTCGGTGGTTCAGATCGCCGAGGTGAATCCGTACAACCCGCTGCGTGGCATGGGTCCGATGCAAGCCGCCTACCGAACGGCTGCCAAGGACTTCATCATCGACCGCTACGACGAGGCCCTGCTCCAGAACGGCGGCAGCCCTGGCGGGGTGTTGTCCGTGGATGGCCCCCTGACCGATGCAGACCAGCGAGCGATCCGCGAGGCATGGAACGAAGCCCACGGTCGGCCCGAGGCGCACCGCAAGACAGCGGTCCTACCCCAAGGCACCACCTACACCGAGATCGGTATGTCGCCCCAGGCGATGGAGCATGAGAAGCTACGCGACTGGGATCGCCAAACCATCCTCTCCATCTTCGGCGTCCCCCCCGTAGTCCTCGGGCTGGAGACCATCAACTACGCCACGGCTCGCGAACAGAACCGCATCTTCTGGGAGACCAGCGTGATGCCCTACCTCGACTTCCTCCGCGACGAGATCCAGCACAAGCTCGTGAACCGGGTCAACTCACCGGACTCCGAACTCATCCTCGACTTCGACATCTCAGGAGTCTCCGCTCTGCGCGAGGACATGGACGCGAAGGTGGATCGCACGGTCAAGCTCTACACGGAGGGCCACCGCTCGTTCGCCGAGGCTGCCCACCTGTCCGGCTGGGACATCACCGAGGAGGATCTCGACGGCGCAGACGATAGGTGGGTGCCGAACAGCGTGGTGCCCGCCGCAGTCGGAGCCCTTCAATCCGAGCAGGATGGCAACGCACCCGAGGAGGCCAGGGGAAGAGGAGTTCTCGACGACCTAGACTTGGACTCATGTCCACACCTTCACGGGGTTGTTCGAGGGCATGAGGTGGACGCTGATGCGGCCATCGACGAGGAGGCCGATGCGGTCCTCTGGCCTCCTCACCTCGACACCGAGGAGAAGCGATTCGCCACCTGGAAGCTCTACACCGAGCAGGAGGAGGAGACCATCGCCAAGGTCACGAAGAAGACCCAGCGCGTCCAGCGCGAGATGCTCCTCGCCGTTCGCAAGCGGCTCAAGGCCATCGCTACCGGGAAGAAGTCCGCGCCCACCGGGATGCAGACCAAGGCATTCACCGAGGCCGAACTGGAACGGCTCCTCGCGCTCAACATGGAAGACTGGGGAACGCTGCTCGCGCTAGAGATCGAGCCGAGCTTGAAGCAGGCGATGGTCTCCGGTGCCAGCGGCCTCGCGTCCGAGATCGGCGTCTCCGCGACGATTGCCACGGTGTCTGATCCGTTCGTCACCGCCTTCTACGCCAACTACCCGGTGTACCTCGCGGAAGGCGTCAGCAGCAATCTTGCCTTCGATGTGCGGAAGGCCATCCTGGCAGCGATCCGCGATGCCGACATAGGCAGCGTGGCTTCTCTGCGCGAGGCCATCAAGATCACCCTGGCCGAGTCGATGGCAGCCGTCGACCATGTCATGGGTGGACTGTCCCTCCGCGCTGACCGCATCGCCAGGACGGAAACACTCAAGGCCAACTCCGGGGCGCGTATGCAGGAGATGGCGAACAATGACATCGAGAGGCACCAATGGCTTTCGAGCCGAGACAGCGCCGTGCGCGATTCCCACCAGCGGCTAGATGGAGACATCACGGAAGTGGGTAAGCCTTTCGCGAACGGACTCAACTTCCCCGGCGACAAAGCGGCATCTGCTCGCGAGGCCGTCAACTGCCGCTGCTACACCGTAGCGGTGAAACAGGAGCCCAGGACATGAACAGCAACGAACTCGCCGCCCTCGTGGCATCCGGTCGCGCCTCGCTCACCGATATGGACACGCTCGGCCTAGATCGAGTGACGGCGGTGAAGACGAACCCCGAGATCATCCAGGTGAGGGCGAAGGCCCAGGATCCCATCTCGGTGAACGAGGACACGCGCTCGATCAGCTACCTCGTCAGCGACGAGACGGTGGACCGCATGGGCGACATCATCAAGGTGAAGGGCTGGGATCTGTCCTCCTACAAGCAGAACCCAGTCGTCCTCTGGTCTCACGATGGCAGCAACACTCCACCCATCGGCAAGGCTGCCAACGTGCGCCGCCGCTACGGGCCTGCGCGGCTGACTGCCGACATCGAGTTCGCGCCCAAGGAAGCCTTCGAGTTCGCAGACACGATCTACCAACTGGCCTCGCGTGGATTCATCCGTGCTACCTCTGTCGGCTTCATGCCTACGATGGCCGAAGAGGTTGACGAGAAGAAGCGCGAGAAGCTGGGCCTCGGCCCATACGGTCAACTGTACACGGGAGCCGAACTCATGGAGATCAGCGTGGTCGCTGTCCCGGCAAACCCGAGTGCCCTTCAGGACGGAGTGAAAGCTCTGACATCAGAGGGCCTACTGGATAGCGGCAAGGTTGCGCGGTTCTTGGACACCTTCCCAGCGAACGAAGAAATCGCACTCGCAAGAGTCCGCGCTGCCTGCCGCTCCTTCGTTGACTTCGGCGCAAAGGCCGCCACGGCTGCCGCCGCCGATCAGCTTGCAGATGGGCTGGCTGCTCCAGCCGAAGACTTCCAAGTGAAGTCCCCGGCCTGCCGGATGGACGGCGAGACAACGGAGGAGTGCGTCGAGCGCAAGATCCCCGAACTCATCGAGGAAGGGATGGAGGACGATCAGGCTGTGGCCGTGGCAAACTCTGTTTGCGAAACGGCTTGCAGCGATAAGAGCATTGAGGAGGATGGAAGCTCCGAGTCGCAACTGCGTCTCGTTGAGGCCATGACCTCGCTGATTGAACAACAGGCAGAGCAGACGAGGGCTACCCGCCAACTCGTTGATGCTCTGTCGGACCTGACGACACGGCTCCATGCGGAGCCTCGCGGTGGTACAGACGGCGGTTCGGATAACGAACCCGATGCCCGAGTACCCGATGCCGACGAGGTGAGCGAGGAGAAGGTTGCTCGGGTGCTTGATGGAGCCGTCCGGGGTTTCGCGGATCGTCTCAGGCGGGATCTTCTCTCTAACCAAAACTCCTGACGGAAACCCCAAATGGAACCCACTACCAATCTAGAGACTGCTTTCGAGCAGCAGCTTGAGACTCTTGGAAAGAGCCTTGAGTCCACCATCGAGCAATGGCGCGAGGCCGAAGAGGCCAAGCGCGACGAGCTTCACACGCAGATCAAGTCCCTGGAAGGGGCCGTCGAGGAAGTGAAAACCAACCTCGCAGAAGAGCGTCGCTCCCACCTCCCCGGTGTCGAGATCGCCAAGAACGGTGAGCAGCGTGATGGCTTCTCCCTCGGTCGCGCCTGCCGCGCCATCGCCAAGAAGGACTTCAACTTCGCACCCTACGAGAAGGAGGTCTTCGACAACATGGAAGCGAAGGCCATGTCGCAGGGCACCGACACCGCTGGCGGTTTCATCGTCCCCGAAGAGGCGATCCTCTCGGTCATCGAGAAGCTCAAGTCTCGCGTCGTCGCCTACGAGCTTGGCGCTCGCGATATGGCGGTCAGCGGCATCCCGGTGACGCTGCCCCGTATCAGCAGTTCGGCCTCGGCTGTCTGGGTCGCTGAGAACGCGACCATCACGGCCAGCGACCTCGTGTTCCAGCAGTTGAGCCTCACCCCCAAGACCGCAGCAGGTCGGGTGGTGCTTTCCAATCAGTTGCTGGAGACGAGCAACCCTGCCGCCGACCGTGTGATCGAGGAAGACCTCGGCTCGCAGCTTGGCATCGCTGTTGACTCTGCCTGCCTCATCGGTGGTGGAGCGGGTGAGCCCACGGGCATCATCTCGACGGCTGGCGTTGGTTCTGTCGCGGGTGTGGCTGCTGCCAACATCGTTGACGGCATCGACAAGCTCATCGACTTCGAGCAAGACCTCCAGACCGCTGACGCATACGGCGGTCGCCTGGGATGGGCTATCCACCCCAGCGTTCTCGGTGCGATCCGCGAGATGGTCGTGGACGGTGCAGGAACCTCTGTTCCGCTGTCCAACCAAATCGTCAGCGAAGGCTACGCCGACAAGATCCTCGGCCACGCCTACGCGACCACCACGTCCCTGACTGCTTTCGCCGCTGGCGGCGCAGCATCGGCTACCAACTCGATGATCTTCGGCAACTGGGAGGATCTGATGATCGCCCGTTGGGGTGGTCTTCGTCTCATGGCGTCCAACACTTCGGACGACGCCTTCTCCAAAGACCAGACGCATATCCGGGGCACCATCCGAGTAGATGTTGGCCTGCGTCACGTCGAGTCCTTCTCTTTCAGCGCATAAGCGCAAGGAACTAATACTATGGCACTCGCTGATCTCGCTGCCTGCACCAGAGTTGTGCAGGTCTACGCACCCGACTCCCTCAACGGCTCCATTACCTCCTCCGAGATTGACGTGACGGGGTACTACGAAGCCCTCCTCATAGTCAACACTGGAGATATGGGTGGCTCTAGCTCTACCCTCGATTGCAAGATCCAGGCGGCTTCGACGACTGGCGGCTCTCTGTCCGACATTACGGGTGCAGCTATCACCCAACAGGTTCAGGGCGTTGATGACAACACCGTTGTCGTGGGCCGCGTTCTGTGCAACGGGACGGACCCGTTCTGGAAACTCGTCACCGTTACCACCGCCGCAACGGAGTGTGGCGTCTCGATGGTGCTGATCCCGTATGACACGGGCAACAGCAGCAACACCTCGATGGACTTCACGGTCTAGAAGGAGCAAACATGGTCAAGATGATGGTCAAGCAGGGCTGCGTCCTTCTCTACCCCGATGGGTCTCTTCGTGGTAGTGCGGGTTATGTCGTTGATGACGAGGCTTCGCATGAGGGTCACGCGCTTGCGGGGCAACTCGACAAGCTGGAGCCCTGCGCGGCCTTCGTCTCGTCTGATGCTGCTGTTGTCGGGCGGCTGACGGCTCCTCATGCGGAGTCTGTCAGTCCTCCCGATGTCCCGAAGAAGAAGGCCAAGAAGAAGAAGAAGACCTCGAAGAAGAAGAAGTCTTCCAAGTAACTGACCTCGCTGCCACGCCGGAAACAAACCCTTGTTGGTTTCGATCTGGCCCCCTCTGGATTTTTCCCTCTCTGGCGTGGCAGCGTTTCCCTTTCCCTACACATCAACTCATGGACTACTACAGAGTCAAAGACGGCCAAACACTCTACGGCATGGACGACGAAGTTCTCGGTGCCGACGGCGCAGTTGTCGCGCTTGCTACTGACGCGAAGGACAAGACCAAGCGGCATGAGGCCGAAGGCATTCTCATGGGCCAATGGTCGCGTGTGACGAAGGTAGACAAGCCCGCGAAGAAGGCGTCCAAGAAAGCGACCTACAAGACGAAGGATGCCACGCCTGAGGGCTGATCGATGGACGCGACGACGACAACACGGGTGAAGGCCCTGCTGGACATCACCAGCAGTACGCACGACGCTGTGCTGGGCACCCTCATAGATGCCGTGTCGCAACGCATTGAGAACTTCATCGACCGCCCTCTTGAGCAAGTAGCTCGCACGGAGGAATACGACATCAAGCCTCGGCAGCGTGTCTTGTTCCTCCGTGCGTATCCCCTCACGGCCCAGGGTGATATTGCCAGCATCAAGATCGCCCTGGACTGGGACTTCGCGGCAGCCACGGCGGTGACTTCGACGGACTACCATGTGGACCTAGTGACGGGCGCGATCCACTTCAACTTCTACCCGATCACGCAGTACCTCGGCAACAACATGGCGACCGCACCGAACGCCGTGCAGGTTGTGTACACGGGAGGATTCGAGACCAGCACCGCCGATCTGATTACGAACTACCCCGCCATCGCCTACGCCGCCGAGACCCAGGTGATCGCGATGTGGCGCAGGCGCGACGAGCCGATGACGAAGATGACGAAGATCGGAGACTACGGCTCAACCGTCGAGGGTCCGGTCAAGTTCCTGCCGGATGTGATCGAGGCCCTGATCCCGTACCGCCGCCAGAGGTTCGGCCAATGACTGCGCTCTCTCGCCAGTTCACCTTCATCACGAACCACCCGCAGTTCGTGGCTCAGTTGAATGCCAAGAAGTCGCCCCTGGCGAAAGTGGCTCGCGATGTGTTCATTGACCTCCAAGAGACCTGGGTGACACGGATGAAGAAGCAGCAGTTCTCGGGGTACTACCCAGGGCTGACTCGTGGACGAAAACTCCGTGCGAGATCGGGTGCCCTCCGATCCTCCGCAGGCGGTCGCGTTACCGGAAACACCCTCAAGAATCTGAGGGCCATCCTGCGGATCGGCGGCGACAAGGCAGGCTACGCTCGCATACAAGAGGAGGGGGACACCGTGACGCCTAAAAACCGTCGCTGGCTTACCGTCCCGCTACCTGCGGCCCTGCGATCTGGCACCGGGACTCCAGACCCTCGGGCAACGATTCACGGCAGCAAGGCCACAGGCTGGTATACCGACATGGGGCCAACATTCGTCATCCGTGGAGCGAAGGGTCCGGTGGTCATGGTTCGCCGCACAGATGGCACAATCGTACCGCTCTACGCGCTTCGCCGCAGCGTCACGATCAAGCCTAGGCTCAACGCACAAAACCAGTTCGAGACTGTCGCCCGACAGAAGCTGCCCGAGCTTGGCGACCGGATGCTGCGCGTCCTCGTTGGGAGGGGTGCCTGATGGCCTACGCAGCCGTAGACACATGGAACGTGGTGCCTGACTCGTTCCCTGCAACGGTGGCCGACCATCGCCGCAACATTCGTACCCCCTGGTCGGGGCCACTCGTCCAGAGGCGGCAGACTTATTCAAGCGAATCCGCTCAAGGACAGGCGGGCATTCGCAAGTTCACGCTCGTCTGGGCAAACGCGACCCACGCCCAGTACCTCCGCGCCGTTGCGCTGTGGGATGTGTCTACCGGAGGATCGCAGGGCCTCAGCTATTTGCCGACGAACCTCGCCTATGGCGTCGCAGAGACCCTGATCGTTCGGATGACCGGGGCACCGTTCGCCGTCCGACAGGTCGGCCACAACCGCTACGCCTTCACGGTGGTGCTGGAGGAGATGCTCCATGCCCCCTAGCGGCTCACCAGTCAAGGAAGCAATCCTCGACGACCTCCAAGACACCGCGCTGCCCCTCCTCGTGGCTGGCGCGGACTACTACACAACGGTCGAGAAGATCCAGCGCATCGACGCTGGGCCTATGGAACTCAAGATGTTCCCTGCTATCGTGATCGTGCCGCTCTCGACGGACTACAACCGCGAAGGCACACAGGGTACGCTGACCACCGCCGCCACATACCGTGTCCAACTCTCCCTCTTCCTCCGCACCCGCACAGATGCCGCAAGCAAGATCGAGCGATTCATTCGCGATGTCCACAAGGCTGTCCTGATCGACCGCTATCGAGATTCCAATGCCCTGAACACTCGCGTCGCCAGCGACGATGTGTTCTACCCGACCGAAGACGACGAGCCCTACACCACCGCGAATGTAATCCTAGAGATCGACTATCGTACCGAATGGGACGATCTCAATTCCCCAACCTAGAAACTCCAAGGAGCCCTCCAAATGGTCTTCAAGACATTTGACCGCAAAATCTACTTTGCCCTCGAAAGCACCGAGGGCACCTACTTGGCACCCAACGCCTCGACCGGATACATCGAATGTACCGAGCCGTCGTTCACGGTGACGAACAGGATGTTCGAGCGTAACCCCACGCGAGGGTCGATCACGCAAGTCCCCCAGGTCGTCGGCGGCACCAGCAAGACTGCCCCGAGCGGGACCATCGAGATCAGCTTCTCCGTCGAGATGGCTGGAAGCGGGACTGCGGCCACCGCCCCGCGCTGGGGATCACTCCTCAAGGCTTGCGGCATGAAGGCCGCTGATGGCATTGACTCTGATGGCTCAAGTGCCGATGCGAACCGAGCCCTCCAGCGCGTTGCTCTCACGGGCAACTTGGCTGGAAGCGGCGCGGCCCCGCTGACCATGTTCCACAAGGAAAACGTCTCGGCTGATGGATCAGATACCTCTTACGATGGAGCCAACCGCTCCGGGCGTGTGATCGGAGATGTCGGCTACGACGATGGGGAAATCTTCTACGTCAAGGCTGGGGCGACTAATGTCCCCCAAACGACCGAGCCTGTGTGCGGCGGGGTAAGCACGGTGCGTGGAGTCCAGAACGGCGCATCGGCAGCCTCGGGCTGCGCGTGGTTCCCGGTCTCCGATGGTGCCCTCGGTGGGGAGGCATACACCTCGCTTTCGATGAGATTCGTTCTCGGCAACCAGACATCCACCACGGGGACGGCCCTCACCGCAGTCGGTTGTCGCGGCAATGTGGAGTTCGTGTTCGTGGCTGGCGACCGGGTTCTGATGAACTTCACCTTCACGGGTCGCCTCAAGGGTTACGAGGAAGGCGTGACCTTCACGCCGACTGCTGAAGGTCGCCCGATCCCTCCGGCATTCATTGGCGCGGACATGACGATTCAGGACAGCACATACGCTGCCAGTAGCGCAGCCGCCGTGTCTGGGCAAATCTTCAACGCCCTCACGATCAACATGGGCAACGAGGTGGTCGTGCGCGAGGATGTGGAAGTCGCCAGCGGATACGCCGCCTGTTACATCACGGGGCGCACTCCAACGATGACTTGGAATCCTGACGCTGTTCTCGTTGCCACCTACGACTACTGGGAGCGTTTCCTTGTCGGCGAGATGAGCCGGATGAAGCTCGCGGTCGGCTCCGCAACTGGAAACAAGTTCCAGTTCAAGATGCCCGCCGTTCAGTTCAGCGGTATCTCCGAAGGCAACCGCGATGAGGTGGTGGTCTACGACACGACCTCGACCCTGACTGGTGGAGACTACGGCTCCTCCGTTCAGCAAGCCAGCAACGACACATCGGCTGCTGTTGGCACCGCCCTCAATGCCCGTCTCGGAACCAACAACGAGTTCTGCCTGTACCAACTTTGACCCGCAACTACGGAGGCACCCATGCCGATTGCATTAGACCCGAAGGCGACTTTCACCTATGTCCTTGAAGATGACCGTACCCTCCCTGAAGAGGAACGGACCGTCTTCACCCTGCGCGGCCTCACCGTTGCGGAGGAGGCACGGGTCGCCGACTCTATGATCTCTTCGATCCCCGGCCAGGAGGAACTTTCCTTCCGGTCGGGGACTCACCAACTGACAGTCCTGCGCCACGGCCTTCGCGGCTGGTCTCAATTCGTCGATGGCACCGGGAAGGACGTTCCGTTCATCACGGGCAAGGGCAGTCCCCGCTTCGTGACGGATGACTGCCTCGACCGGATGCTCCCGCGACATCGCCAGGAACTCGTCAGCGTCATCCTTGAGCGAGGAGCGGTGACTGAAGCGGAGGGGGAGTGATTAGGGCGGCGGTAGCGCAGGGTTGGGGAGCGGCCACCGCCAAGGTGTGCGGCAAGCCATTCCCTGACTGTGGACGCTGCCGCCGTCCGGGTAGTGAAGAACTCCGCAAGTCCTGGGGATGCGACGAAGAATCTAACCGCGAGGTCTGGGAGTCGTCGTGCCCTCGTTGCGCGGATACCAATTCGGAATGCGAGCGATGCGAGGGGACAGT
>Ga0209757_10000104_pt1 | contig 23923 bp, 35 predicted proteins | sample ETNvirome_6_1000_FD_185472 | JGI IMG/M metagenome (GOLD analysis project Ga0209757, IMG submission 185472) | Marine viral communities from the Pacific Ocean - ETNP_6_1000 (SPAdes) (version 2) | ecosystem: Environmental > Aquatic > Marine > Oceanic | place: Pacific Ocean | collected 2013-06-19 | reverse complement strand
AATGAGGGCCTGGTTGCCGGCGTTGAGCTCCGCGATGGCCTCGCGCTGGGCCTCGAGGGCCTTGGCGGCGCCGTTGGGCGCGATGGCCACACCCAAGCCGACGCCCGTACCGAGGGAGGCCAGGACAGCGAGGGAGACGGATAGGGCGGTGGGGGTCATTTTCAAGGATCCTCCTCGGGAAAGTGTATCACGTGCGAAATAGTTACACATTCGTGTATGCAGGGTGACACGCACGTGTTACAGTACCTGCACAACACAGGAGCCACCCCATGACGACCGAAACCACCAACGCCCTCATCAACACTCTCCTCAACGCCCTCTTCTGCTCCATCCAAGACGGCGACCCCACGGAAGCGGAGGCCTACCTGGCCAACCTCACCAACCTCTTCCCCGATGTCTCATTCTCCAATGAGCAACAAGAGCGCTACGACTGGATGGCACTCCACATCCACAACACCCACGTTGAGGAGTGCGGCAACGCGCGGTGCGCCCGTTGCGCCGCCTAGGCGCCCTCCGGCATCCAGCCCCGTACCTCGCGAGAGGACGGGGCCTTTCTGGTGAAACCAGGAGATACCATGAGCATCATCGGCAGCCAAGTCGTCAACAACTACGGCGCCGTCGCCACAGTCATCGGCATCACCTGGGAAGGCTCGGGTGAGGGGTTGGTGGCCTGCGTCGAGTTGCGGGGCGGTGGGTTCGGTACAGCACTGATACCCTTCGCAGCCTTCGCAGCACACTTCACACTGGTGAGGCCATGAACGCCGCCCAAGTCATCGCCAACGCCCTCGAGGCGGCTGGCTACCGCACCAAGCGCGCCCAAGCCGCGGTGCTCGGGGAGTACGCGGGCCACTGGGGGCGATACGTCGCAGGGGGCCGGTCTCCGCAGTGCTCCAAGGTGCAGGGCTGGCTCGTAGCGCTCAAGGCCGCAGGCGTGCCCCTCGTGTTGATGTGGGACGCCGAGGGTGTGTGCTAGAATGCAGGCCGGGAGCGCTCTAACGCTCTACCGGCCAGACACCGAAACCATCAGGAGGTTGCGATGCGAGATGAAGATACCACGGTTGAAGAGTGGCGGCCTGTGGCGGGCCATGAGTTGAAGTACATGGTGAGCAACCTTGGGCGCTTCTGGAGTATCGAACGCTGCGACACCGTGGGGCGACTCATGCCCGGGCGGATACTCAAGGGACGCGTTGTTCCTGCCGGATACACGGTCTACACTTTGACCGCAATACATGGGCACCGCGCCGTGCTGGAGTCGTTCGTCGGCCCGTGCCCTCCCGGAATGTTCGGCTGCCACAACGACGGAGACCCATCAAACAACCGGCTTGAGAACCTGCGATGGGACACGCCGAAGGCCAACAGCCAAGACATGGTGAAGCATGGGCACAGCACCCGGGGCGTGAAGAACAACACCACCAAGCTATCGGAAAGCGAGGTGCTTGAAATAAGGGCGCGTGCTGACGCTGGAGAACGCCACCGGGACATAGCGGAGTGCTTCGGAGTAGGGCGCACCACGGTCACGTCGATCGCGTGTCGTCGCAACTGGGGGTGGCTAGACTGACTCTGTCAGTTTGACCAACATCCGCGAAGGCCACCGACGTGTGATGTCCGTCCAGTCAAGGGGCCGGAGGCCGTCACTTGTGGCAGTAGTGAAGTCGCATATCCAAAGGCTCCCACCCTTGCGACGAATTAAGAACACTGCGTGTCCGCGTCCACCGTTCCAGAATTGGCAAGCGTACACACCGGGCTCGTGGGCGTCGGTGTGCTCGACTCCGACACCTAGGTCGACGAGCTTGGCCATGTTCGCCAGCGTGCCCACCGGCTGCCCATCGAGGTGTAGCAGGCGATGGTGTGCCGTCCAGTCCACGCCGTCGTACATGCCGCGTAGGGTCGCGTATTGGAACCTGATGCAGTCGCTCGTTGACTCCCCTTGATGCCCATAGCTGCGGCCGAGTCCAACGTCACACGCGGCCCAGAGGAAGCGGACGAGGAAGGCATCCGTCATGGCGTAGCCTCGGGCGCAGCCACCGGAGCGGGTGCCTCGATGGCCTCCGCAGGGGCCTCGTCGTTGTCCGCGAGTGCGTACCAGGCCCCGCCGCCACCACCGGCCACCGTCAAGATGGTGGTGATGATGCCCAGCACCTTCATCCACAGCGCCTTCTTATCGCTGGCCATCGTCAGAGCGAGCTCGTGAGCTCGCGCCCTGTCGGCTTCGTCTTTCTCCGCCCTCGCGATGATGACGTCCTTGAGGTCTTGGAAGCCGGTGTCTACCGTCGTCCGTAGCCCCATCACTTCCGTTTTGACCACGGCAACCTCCGTCTCCATGTCGCCCACCTTCTTGGAGAGGGCCTTGATGTCGTCGCGGTTCTCTCGGATGCGTTCATCCTGGAGCGTGTCCTTTTCCGACATGGGCAACCTTCTGTTGTGCCCCCACCTTACCGTATTGGCGCCCGTCGCGCATATCCACGCGTTGGACTAGCGGGCAGTTACCGTATAAGATGGCTTTGAACCTTGCTGTAGTGGGCCGGACGTATGCTTTGGACGACGACACCACCACACTGACAGCGATGCAGGCCACCGTACGTTGTACGATGGCCATCCGCCGTATCCACGAGGCCCTCGAGAGGGACGACAACGACGACGTGCGCGAGGCGTTGCTCCTCGTCGCCGATGCGCTCGAAGCCGTCGAGACGTGCATCCAGGTGATGTGGCTGGCGCAGGTGAGGCGGCGGTCGTGGTGGCATTGGTGGGCGTGAGGTACCGAGGACGGGGCATCATAGCCGATGTGGGCTATGCTGGTAGCGAGTGACGGCCTCAAGCCGTCGGAGGGGCCGTTCAATTCGGCCTCGTTGGTCGAGGACTGGTGTGAAGGGAGCCGGGCTCAATACCCGGGAGCGGCTACGCGTAATAGCGCGAAAGCGGACTCTGGAGAGCGAAACGACTCGGGCGGCCAGCCCGTTAAACGCGCCGACGGAATTCGGCCGAGGGGCACCTTACATCGCTTTCCAGCACGCTGCACGGAAGCCCGACTGGTACACCGTAGCCGCTGACGAGGCGCAGCCCGCAAACCAGTCGTCATAAGCAGTGTCAAACGACGCGTCGTCGTCGTCTTCGCGGTAGATGACGAGCTCCCGGAACACCGACTTGCTCATCGTGTGGGTCTCGTCGATGCTCTGATCTCCATAGTGGAGACGCGCGTCGATGGCGAAAGAGCCACCGGGGCGGCCGTGGAGAGTAAGCCATTGGTCCTCCACCTGGGCGCCCATCACCGCACCCTCGTCCACACCCTCGTCTTGACGGCCACAGGCTCCACCTTGACAGCAGCTGCCTTGATGCGCTCCTCCCAGCCGGACTTGTCCGCGGTAGCGTCCTCGAGGGCCGTGGCGAGGTCGTTGGGGATGGCTTGCTCGACTGCTTCGGTGCTGTGCAACGTCCACCCGGCATCTCGTGCAGGGACGGTGATGTCCGCGTAGTTGGCCGGCATCTCGAAAGACACCAGCCGCCCAACGGCACTGTGGGGCTCGATACCGAGGGCATCGTCTGTGGCGTCTTCGGGCCGCTTGAAGGTAAAAACTACCATGGTGGGGCTACCTCGATGGCCCATCCCTCGATGCGGTGGATGGTCGGCGTAAAGTTGGCGTCAGTGTTGCCGGATGCTGCTGCCAGGTGCAGGCGGTGCAGGTTGCTTGTAACAATGTGTCCGGCGTCGATCCCAATGGGACACGAGGTGCCTCGACGAACAGTAAGAGCCGACAGCGCAGGGTCGGTGCCGGTGCCGGTGTAGCTATCCCATCCAGTGCAGTGGTTGTTGACGGCAATAACAGCTGCGGCCCCCGCGTGGGAGGCATCAACCGTGTCTGTGGTGGTGGATGAGTCCCGGAATTGAAAGACCTTCGGGTTGGCGCCATCGTGCCCGACGCCGGTGGCGGTCATGCCGAGACTGTAGCCCACTTTGTGATCGTACGCGATGACTGCATACTCAGTGGCCGCATCCGCGCTGGACGTGTCGAGGTGGACGCGCCAAAAGAAGCCGCGGAAGTTGGCGATCTCCGCCAGCACGGTGTTTGGGTCGTCGAGGTAGATACCTGGGGCGTTGTTCGTCGTCGGCCGGCCCCAGGCGCTACTGGTAGCGTCGGGGTGTATCTGGAGCCCGGTGCCGTTGAGCACCTTGAGCACGGTGGCGTTGCCTTCGTTCCGGGTAACCCAGGTTTGCCCACCGATGGTGAAGCTCCCACCACCGATGAGGTCTTGGGTGGCCATCAGCCGGAAGTCGATGTCCAGCACCTTGCGCCCTAGCGCGGTTCGCTTTCGATAGTGGTGCATGCTACCACTCCACCGAGTAGCCAACGCTGCCCGCGGCGTCCATCTCGATGAGGAGCGTGGTGCGGTGAAGGTTGCGCGCTTGGCCGCTGCGGATCTGCACCACATACTCACCGTTGGCGTCCACGTCTTGACGGATGTTCGACGACAGCGGGCTGCCCTCGGAGCCGGTGAAGGCCCAGCCACCCGACTGGATACGGTAGTCCAGTGTGATGCTCTTTGGATGCCTACCGCTCCAGGTGAGGGCCTCGGCGATGTTGGCGGTGCCACAGACGAGTTCGCCGGTGGCTTGGTTGGCGGAAATTGTCGTAGCCATGAGGGCCTCCGAGGGTAGTCTATCGCAAGTCTCGAGACAACTCGGACTTCACTGTGATTGAGATGCTCATATCCGATGCGGAGTCAGTGCGCGCAGTCACCCACGCTGGCTTCGACGACCAGCTTCTATCGGCGTCGGTGATGGTGATGAAGCGCCCAGCCGTCACCAGTGCGCCCCAGACGGTGCGGTCGAGGCGATACTGTGTCGAGCGAGCTCGGAGCGCCCCTCGCTCCACCTTGGTGGCGACGATGCGGTCTGCGGTGGCGCTGTCGTAGACAATATCCGTGTCCAACTCGACGGAGTAGCGCCCATCGTGGGAGTCTCCGCGGTAGCGTGCTCGAGCGGTGGCGCAGAAGTCGTTGGTATCCTCGTCGGCCACAGCTGCGCCGAGGTAGTCCCCGGTGTCCGCGCGTGCCTGGAAGTTGAGGCGGAAGTCAGTGATGGGCTCACCCTCGTACGTCACCGGTGCCAGCGGGATGCAGTCCGGGCCGACGGTGAGGTGCGCCACCGCTTCGGATGCGGTGATGTGGTGCTGATAGACGAGCGGATACAGCCCGTCGACATCCCGCGCCAAGCTGAAGGGAAGCAAGTCCAAGAGGTTATCCGCTATCCACTCCATGGGAGACACCCTCTCGTCGACGTAGCCGGCGAGAACGAAGCTGTTGAGGCCCTGCAGAGCCGCTCCCGTCCGCCCTGCGTCGAGGCGTAGGGTGCTCTGACTCATCCATTGCACGAGTACGTCACCCGCTCCACCGCTGCGAGCGTTGCCTCCGCTCCACTCCACCCAGAGCTCGTCTCCCTCGCTGACAGCTGCTGCGCCGGTGAAGGCGTCGACGACTGCCACGGTGATGCCTCGCGCGTCCTGGACGTGGAGCACGCTGTAGGACTCCCTCGACTCCGCGGTGGCGTTGTGGATGTGGACGGTGGTGGCTTCGACGATGTGCCCGGCGATGAGGATGTACTGGTCAGCCGCGGCGTTGATGTCCACGAGGTAAGCCGGGGAGCCTGCGCAGACTCCACCACCGGGAGCGCCGAAGACCTCGGGGTAGACGCGGCCCCTCACGTTCGGATCGTGGTTCGGCCACGATGTCTCGTCGACCTTCGCCAACGGGCCAGGCACCTTGGCCGTGTCGTCGATGACAGCCTCTCGGAGCGTGATGTGTACAACGCCCTCCGACTCCGTAGGGTCGCCGTAGACGGGGCGTATGACGCGCCCCACCATCCGCACCACGCCGTCGAGGGAAAGCGTGCCCTCTGCCCCGGAGAGGTCGTAGCCGTCCTCGATGGCCTGGGGCACGTCTATCCGGAGGTCGAGGGATAGGGACACCTCTGCAACGTCGGCGATGACGCCCGAGAACACGGAGAACGTCTGACTCTGGGTAACGTCGATCACATCCGAGAACTCGAAGGTGCGGCCGGCGTACTTGAGGGTGAGGCTCCAACCCATCAGTCAGCCACCAAGTAGCCATCAAAGCCGCCAGAGACGTCGCTGTTATTGTCGGTAACGGATGTGCAGCGGATAAGAATATCGGTCTTCTCACCGATGGCCATGTACGGCGAGAGCGTATTCGTAAACGGCTGACCGCCCTCGGCGACGAGCCCGATGCTGCGTTTGACTTGCCATTGCGCCGAAGCGCCTGCGGTGGCGTCCCTCGTCCGCAGCTGGAAGTCCGCCATAGCGCCACCCACACCAGCCTGACGGTTGAGGGAGACATACCAGCCAGTCAGGTAGAGCGTTGTCGATGCGGGGACGGTGTAGATAGCCATCAACGATTGGCCATCACCTTCGCCCGATGTGGGGTCGACGTCGATGGCTGCGGTGACGACACTGCCGCCCGTCTGGCTCGCTGTAATGGTGCCAACGTTGGCGTTGTTGGAGCCACCGGTCACAACCTTCATTTGGAAGATACGGAGGTACGAGTTGACGGTGTTGACGATGGTGCCGCCGTTCATCGTCACGGTTTCCTCTTGCATCTCCCAATTCGCGTCTAGGCCCTGTAGCCACACCGTGTGCGCTCCAGTGCCAGAGCCGTCGGTGTCCTGGCCAGAGGTGCTCTCCACGTCATGAACTACCGCGGAGGTAGGGGCTACCCAGAGGCCGCCCTCTGTCCACAAGTCCTCGGGGTCGGTAGACGTGTCCACATCGGGGTTGCGCCCGGACTTGTTAAGCCCACCGATGCCACCGACGAGGCCACGAGGGACGGCCAGCCGGAGGTCATCCGGGCAAGCAGCGGCGGCCGATGAGGCGGCTGGCTTGACTAGCCATGACTTCTGGCCCATCAGGACACCCCCGGGGCGGTGAGGTCGAAGAACTCGATCGTAACGAAGAGCTCCCATGCGCCCGAGGCGGTAACGTCGACGATGATGCCGAGGCCACGGGCAAAGAATGGAGCGTTGTCGATAGCTGTGCTCGTGCTGGAGTCGGTGGCCGATGCGGTGATGGTGATAGTCTGGCCCTCGGCGATAACGTAGTCATCCACGGGCGTTCCGTTGACGAGGGAAGCGTCGACATCGCGCACGAACCAGATGGAGTCTATCTGCGTCACAAGTCCGGTGCCGCGGATGCTCGGGATGGTGTTGAGCTGCCCGCGCGCAGGGGACGGGTAGCACTCGACGTAGCCGTAGCCGTCGCCCTGGCCTTCGAGGTAGAATGTCTCCGTCCAGTGGGGAATAACGCTCATACTTCCTCGCGAATTGTAAGAGACGGGCCGCGGAGGACTTCGGTAAGCATCGGGTTGCCTACCACTGCCGTTTGAGTCACCACGCCTTGGATGCGGCCGTACAGTGCTCCGCCGGCTCTGCCAGCTAGCATCGTGACGGCCTCACCCGGTGCTCCGCTGATGGTACGGGTGATGTTGGGCACGTGGACGACGTGTCTGTGTGAGCCGTCCAGCTGGTCGTAGAGGCCCGCGAGCATCAAGGGGAGGTCGTGGGTGTTGGCGATGGGTTCGGCGCCAGAGCCGTCGGATGTGCGGAGGTAATCCGGGTCTTGGCTACCACGGGCGGTCGTCACGTCTACGCCATCGTCGAAGTTGATGGTCCGCGTACGATACGACGGGCCAAGCACCCTGCTCGAGGTGGAGCCGTCTATCCACTGCTGTTGTTCCACGAGGGCCGTTCGGGTCTCGGTATACTCCGTGTCCTGTCGCTTTCCGAAGACCACCATTGGGCCGATCATCACGATACCGGCCTGCATATTGCTTGGCGGCGCGTCGATGTTGGCATAGCCGAATCCGATACGCCACTCCCGGATGTCGTTGCTGCCGAGGAGGTTGATGGTCGTCATGGAGTCGCGGTACACAAGGTATCCCGTCGTCCCAGATGTGGCCTCGGTGCCGTCCATCTCGTCGCCGTCGAGGTAGATGCAACACCGCTTTTCGGCGATGGTGGCGCCCGAAGTCCAGTGGCCTTCCGTATTGCCGACGATGGTACGAGTGTCGCCGCTGTTGCCGTCGAGGACGAAGTGGGAGCCCACGAGCTCATCGCGCTCGTAGTACAGGCCCTGACTCGTCGTCGTCTCGTCCGGCACTACAGTCCGGCCCTTCCGGATGTACGCCATGCTCATGGTAGCGCGGAGGATGACTGTCACCACGTCCCACGTTCCGCCGCTGTTGAGTGCCTCGACCGTGACCGCGGATGCGTTGCAGTTGGCAATGTAGATGCCTACCATGTCGCAGCCGGTGTAGGTCACCTCGTCCTGCGTGGCGATGGTCATCGCTACTTTCTGCAGCGATGTCGTCGAGGCGCTCTTCCACACCTTTCGTGGGCTGGGTTGCACGGTTGGCAGCATCGACTCCCGCGGGGTGAGGCTGGTGATCTCCATCGACATCTCAACGCCGCGGAGAATGGGACCGTCTACGCCGTGGATGGATACGCCATCGTTGACCCATGCCGCACCCCTAGCCGGCAGAGAGCGCGCGAAGAGGTGATCGGGCTTGGTGATGCCGTCGGCTTGCGAGCGTCCGATGGTGGCGACGTTCTCACCGTCTCGGATGAGGGATAGCCAAAAGAAACGGCCCACTGACGAGGCTTGCACCGAGAACCTGACGCGGTTCGTGACGGCAGAAGCGGACTCTGTGAGCGTCGAGGACGTGTGTAGGAGCGTCCACGTCTTGACGTGGGTGGATACGTCGTGGACGGAATACCAGGCGCTCCCGTTGGTGCCCTTGAGCATGATACGGATGGTCACCTGCGCACCGCTCGTGATGGTGGCAGCCGAGCCGAGGGTGGACGCGCCAACGCGGTCGTACATCTGGATAGACGTTCCGCTGACGAGCACATCAACTTCGGTGTAGTTCGGGGACGATGTCTCACAGCTACGACACCCGAGCGAACTCGTGCCAGAGAAGGCCTCAAAGCCAGCCTCGGCGCCCACGTCGATATAGGCTGTCGTCGCTGCTGCCTCGTGGTCGTAGATGGCCACATCGCCAGCACCGTTGGTGATGACGTAGCGGTCTCCGCTAAGGACGACTCCAGGCGCTCCGGTGCTGTTGTCGGTGAAGAAGCTGGCCGGCGTGTCCTGGGCAACCCAGGTGTCCTGCCAGAACATCTGGCGCCCGATGTTCTGCGTTTTCCGCTCCGGTGGGAGGGTGACGTCGGTGTACCCACCCATCCAATACGCGGTGATGGTCTGGACGTTGGCGGCTGGTACGGCCTGGTTGGCCACGAGATAGACACGGCCACGCCACCAGATGCCAGAGGCGTTGGTGTGTCGACAGCCGGAGCCGTGCCACCGTATGAGCTCGGTGGCGCCCGAGTTCCACGTGGCCCCTGCGTCGTCGGAGACGGCCATCGCTTGGCTTCCGTAGACGTAGATGGTGCCGGTATCGCTGACGACTGCGGCCCAGCCGTTGGCCTCGATGCCGGTGGTGGTGACGTTGCCGATCATTGTCGGCACAGATGCCGAGATGGGCGAGTATGCAGAGCCGATGCGGCGGCATTGTCCAATATTGCCGTGGACGATGACGAAGAAGCCATCGGTATAGACAACATCGTGTCCAATGAGGATGGTTTGATCGTCGCCGACCACCTCAAAGTAGACGCCATCGCGCGAGGCAAACTGGCGGATAAGTAGGGAGCCGCCCGCCGAGGACATCTCCACCGTCATCAGATACTGTCCGGTGTCCGGAGAACGCACCACACGGAGGCGCTGAACAAACAACGCCCCGATGTCGATGGCGTCCTCGAGGACTCCAGACTCACCCTCAGTCCAGGTGCTCCCGTTGTCGTCGGTGTACATCATCCGGACTTGGATCTCGGCGTTCGTTAGGTCATTGACGAAGTGGTAGACGAGGAGGCGCCCGGATTCGAGCAGGACACACCGGGGGTGCAACTCTTCCGTGGTCTTCGTCTCGCTGTAGATGTTGTTGACGGTGGCGGAATAGGTGCCAGCAACGGCACGGGTGCGGCTGCTAACGCCGTCTGTGAATGGGCCGGAGTCACCGGCCATGATGAGGATAGAGCCGTCAGAGAAGGCCACAGGACACGGGTACTTGAAGCCCACCGTGGACAGTGCTGCGGGGTCGACTTCGTGAACGTCAGTGATGACCGAAGGCACATCCCAGCCGTTCCAGTTGGTAGCCCCATCCTCGCGCCATCCGAAGCCAGCGCGGTTGGTGCCTGGGCTGCCACCCTTGAGGCCGATGAGCTCCAACGTGTCGCCGTCGTCGGGCGTACCGCTCGCGATGATGAGCGCCTCGGTGGAGAAGCCCGTATCGGCAGTGATGGGCCCCACCTGTGGACTGTTCTCCGTCGCCGTCGAATTGGTGGCGTTGATCGTAGTTATCCGCCTGTCCTGGATAAGGAGGCCCTCATACTGTGCGCGGTTGCGTTCGGTTCCCATGGGTGCCTATGGAATGAGGAGCTTGCGAGTGTTGACGGAGAGTTTCCCGCGATGCCCGACGCGAACGCCGTTCTTCTTCAGCGCTGCCAAAGCGGAGCCGGGTATCTTCGAGGAGTCGGGGACGGTGGCGTCGTATATCTCGTGACGGAACTGGATAACCACCGGCACGCCTTCGGTGGCTGCTGCGAAGGCCTCGTCAAAGCCCTCCGGTGCTGGGCCAGCTGGCGTGGACGTTCCACCTCCGCCGGTGCCACCTCCGCCACCAGTGCCCGGTAGGCTCGGCTGGGAGATAGAGCCCTGGCCGTTGATGGTGACGGCTGCGACGCTTGCCAGCTGTGCGGCTCCTGTGGCAGCCATGGCCGCGGCGAGGATGGGACCTGCGGGTGCTGGCACGGTAGCCAGTGCCGACATGACAGCGCGCCCAGTGTCGACGAGGATCCCCGCGACTGCGGCGGCCTGCTGCAGGTTGAAGAGGTCGCGGTAGGCTTGGGAGCCCTCTTTTGCGAAGCCTTGGAGCGCATGGCCCCAAGCACCCACGGCGGTGATGGACTGGTCCACCACCTGTTGGAAGCCTTGACGACGCCGGCTGTTGGTGAGGTCGTCGAGTTCGTCACCAACGCGCTCAAGGTCACTGATGAGGCTGTCAATATCGTTGGAGAAGGCGTTCGCATCACCGAACATATGCTCGGAGAGGTCCCCGAGCTCGAGGAGGTCGAGGGTGGTGGCCAGTTCCTCGAACTCTCGTTCACCTCGCCGAGTGCTCCACCAAAGGAGCCCGAGCCGTTGTCGCCGACTAGAGCCGCTGCCTTCGGGGCATCGCGCGTCTGCAACTCCCAGAACGTGAAGGCCTTGTCTTTGGCGCGGTCGAAGGCGTCGCCGACGATGTCACCGGTAGCCCGCAACTCGAGCAGGGCGTACTCGGCGCCGATGAAGTCGCCCTCAAGGGCTTTCCGCACCGCTTTCGAGCCGGCTTGGATGTTGTCGAAGATTCCGGAGGTCACATCGGCCATGAAGCTGGTGAGAGCCACGAAGCCGAGAGAGAATGCCTCCATCGTCGAAGTCACGAAGCCGGAGCCGCCGAAGGTCTCCAGGAACGAAGCCCCGGCGTTCTCGAATGCAAGGGAGAGGTTCGCAGTCGCCGCTTGCCACTCGCCCGCGGCCTTGACTGCTGCGGGGCCTGTCTTGATGCCGAACTCATTCCCGAGATCGACGAACTTCTGGAAGCCCTCCTGATTGTCGAATGCCGTCAGGAGTTCGCGGCCATTCTTGCCGAGCAACTGGGAGGCGATGGCCGCAGCTTCGGTGCGGTTCTCCATCTCGGAGAGGCCATCGATGAGGTCGCCGAAGACTTCATTGGCATCGCGCAGGTCGCCGTTGGACGCTGCGAAGTCGACGCCGATACGGGCGAAGGCGTCCGCCATCGCACCACCGGAGTCAGCCGCGGCAAGCATGTTCTTCGCCAGCTTCGTCGGCACGATGTCCGATAGCTCTTTGCCGGAGGCCTTGGCAGCGTGCCGGAGGCCGTTGATAGCGTTCGTGCTTAGCCCTGTGGCGTTCGCTAGGGTGTTGACCTGGTCAACGACCTTGACGGTGTCGGCAATGAGCTTGTTGTATGCCTTGGAGACGCCGATAACAGCAGCAGCAGCCACACCCGCGGCCTTGGCTGCTCCCTTGAATGCGCCCTCGGCGCCTGCGGCGTCTCCCTTGAGGATGTATTCAACGACTGGCATTAGGCTCCGCCGAGGAAGAAGGCGATAGCTTCGGGAGTGTTGGCCGGGTTGCCCGCTGCGAGCGCACGAGCCCCGCTCAAGTCGGGCCTAGACTCGGCTTGGGCCTTGGGCTTGCTCTCGTGGCGGTGGAACGCGTCCAATTCGGTCTTCTCCCATAAACTCAGGCCGTCGAATGCGAGGGGGTTTCCGAGGTACTTGGCGCCGAGTCGGAGGTGGTAGATCCGCTCTCTTCCGGGCTCGGTCTCAAAAAACCCAGGCGCTCGGTGACCTCTTTCGATATCGCCATCAGTTCGCCGATCTCGTTGACGATGACGCCGGAGAACAGGGCGAGGTGCTCCAGGCGGTAGCCCGCTGCGTGCAACTCCTCAAAGACAGCCTCACCGAAGGCGAGGATATCGTCCTCCGGGGGAGTCTCGAGGTCGTAGCGCTCGTTGTGCCACGCCATCCCGACGACAGCGGCATGGGTGCGCATCATGGCGAAGGCGTCTCCACCCTTGCTGACGATGTCCATCAGATGACGGGCTGCCAAGGGGCTGGGGATGCGAAAGTGATGCTCGCCGTTGAGCCCTCCGGGGAGGGTGATGGCGGCGTACAGGGCGTCTGGGTGCCGAGGCCTTACCTCGTCTCCGTCTCGTCGTTTCATGGTCGGTCCTTGTGGTTGTCCCCTACGTATTCGTCGGGGTGTTCTCGTGGCTGATGATGTTGAAGCTGGTGATCACCGGGTCGCCTTCGGTGAAGGTGCCGTCTGCCATGTGGCAATGGTTGAAAACCAGAGTCTGCGCCGCTTCGCCGTCGACGCTTGCTGAAACATACGTCACAGAGAAGGTGAACACTTCGGCGGAGGCGCCCAAGGTGGAGACCCAGTCCGAGGCGACGAAGCCAGCGTTATAGATGAAGTCCGGGGCTACCGCAGCCGAGGCGTCGGTAACGTCGCGGAAGTACGCGCTGAAGCCGATGGTGGTGTTGGACTCGGCGGTCTTACGCAGCGCTGGAGGCGATGCGTGGCACTGCCGGTCCATGAACTCGGTGATGACATCGCCGGGGGTGCTGGCGGTGAAGTCACCAGCCTCGTAGGCCACCGTGTAGGTGTTGGTTCCGCCGCTGTCGGCGAAGGTGATCGTCCCATTCTTGAGACTGCGAACTGCTGTGCCTTCGGCCATTACTTCTTCCTCTTCGTCGTCTTCTTCAGCGGTGCCGCCAAAGCCTTCTCGTGCTCGTCATAGATGAGCCGGAAAGCAACGAATGTTTGCTTGTTCTTGAGAGAGTCATTCCCGAAAGCCTTGGACGCGTCAACGCCTGCGCTCTTGAGGATGTCGGTGGCTGTCTTGGCGTTCATCGTCGCTCCAGGATGGGTGTCAGCTTCCGCTCGATGGCCTTGGCCCAGTCGTCCTCGAGGGACGCGAGCGTCTCCGGTACGAGGCGGCTGGCTAGTCCATCGTGTACGTCCGAGGTGTAGGCCACCGGGTTGACGACGCCTGCGCCTGTGGTGGTGGACGCGGACGCCCAGCCCTCCGCAGAGCGGCCGGTAGCTACCGGCCACACGTCATCGATACGGTCAACAGCGAGGTCGGCGATACGCCGAAGCTCTGCGACGTTGAGGCGTTGGGCCTCGCGCGCGGCTCGCTGCATCCCTGCGGTGGCTTCCTCGGGCGTCACTTACGCGCTCCGTCCGTGGATGATGTAGTCGACGCTGATGGTATCGCCCGTGGACGCATCCAAAAACAGGATATCGCCTGTTCCGGCCGTGATCGCGTAGCCATCATATGGAGACGAGATGTGGAAGACTCCGCCGGGGCCGATCTTCACACCGTCACCGGTGGCGATGATCCAGTTGAGAAGCGGGTTGCTCCCGGCTCCAATTGTCAGAACTTCGCCCGTCGTGGTGCTGTTGTTCTTGACGGTGATGGCAGTCACCTCGACCATTGTGATGGCGGTGCCACCCAAGTCGGTGAGTCCACCGGCGAGGTCAAGGGACGTTCCGGAGTCAGTGACGCTGATGTTGTCGCTGTGGACGAGGTCCTGCTGATACGAGGCGTCCGTGGTGCCGGTGGCGAACACGCGAAAGTTGGCCCCCGAAGCCCCTTCGTGGTTGAAGGTGTGGACTTTGCGAGGCGTGCCCAGGTCGCCGCTGCCGGTTTCCGTGGTCTTGATCTCAAGCGTGATGCGTTGACTGACGGCCATTTAGCCCTCCCTACCTACTTCTTCGTCGCGTTGGAAACGGAAACGATCTGTTATTGTGTACCACTCGCCCCGAACCTCGGGGTCTGTGGATAGGTGCACCGGGTTGCCCGGGCGCAGTTGGATGTTGTTGATGCGCGTGATGCGGTTGCGTACCAGTCGCGCGGTGACTGCCGATGCTGCCCGTGTGGCCCGCTGCCCGCTTGGACGCAGCTGGAACCACAACTCAACCGTGACGGTATCTTCCATGCGAGAGACATCCTGGTTGCGATACTGCAGCGTGTTGACGCTCTCCATGTGAGTGCGCGCGCTCTTGTGCTTCTTGGGCGTCGAGGTGGCGCCCAGCAGCGAGTCAGCGACGTGTACGCCGGCCTCACCGATGGCGTCCTCTACAAGCTCGAGGAGGCGCTCTGCGTCAAATGCTCGGGTGGTAGCCATCAGCCCCACCTAGGTGGACGGTTGATGGAGAGCGTCGGAGTGCTGGCGACGGTGGACGATGAGTCGTCGAAGCCGTCTTCGTCGCTGTCGTAGTCCATGGGGACGGTGTCCAGCGCCTTCTGTGCGCGCTCTTCGTAGTCCTCGGCCAGCTTGGCGTATCGCTGATCGGTCGTGGTGCTGTTGGCGTAGTCGCGGAAGAGCACGAACAACGAGCGGGCGATGTGAGCGTCGCGCAGGTCGGTGGAGTCCAGGACGAGCTCGGGGCGCCGTCCTCGGTATTCCAGCTGCTTCACAACCCACACCCAGGCCTCGTCACGTTGGCGGCCGAAGTCGTCTTCGTCGGTGTCGACGAGGCGCCGCAAGTCCGTGTGCAGGTTGATCAAGTCCGTGTCGGTGATGACCGGTCTGGGGATGAAGCGGCACAGCGAAGCGGGGACAACGAAGCGCTCCACGCGGCCGTCTATGGTGAGGTCCCACCGCTCTTGTAGCTTGGACGACAGGGCTATCGTCGAGGGCAACGTGCCAGCCGTGATGGTGTAGCTAGCAGGCGGCCCGACGGTGGTGACTGCTACGGTGTCCACGAGGATAACGGAGCCGCTGAATAGCGTGTAGGTGCCCTCGGTCGCCGTCTTTTGGTCGGCGTCTCCGACATCGGACTTCGTTGAGTCGCGGATGTCGAGGGTGACGATGTTGGCAACGCCAACCTCAACGTCGGAGGTGTCCTTGTATCCGCGCTCGAGGTATCGCCTCGTCTGGTACCGGGGGACTAGTGCCATACACACCCCTGCGCCAACGCCTGTCGAGTGACAGGAGATGAGTGACAGACGTTGGCGGGGGGACGATACATTACGGCTCGGGCTCTTCAGTGGACGCGGTGATGCCGTCGGCCGCAGACGAGACAGCGCGCACGAGGTAGAGCGAGGTCGAGATCGAAGTCACCTCGATGGAGTCACCGAGCAACGCAGTGCCGGAGGCGATGGTGAGGGTGTTGCCCGTGGCGACCACAACGGAAGTGTCGTCGATGATGTTGCCGACGAAGGTGGCACCCAGGGCGACGGAGATGGTGACATCATTGGCGCCGGGTGCGGTGACGTAAAACAGGTAAGACAGCCCGGGGCCTTCCGTGGGGTTTGGAAGGTCGATGTCGTACGCAGCAGCCTGGGAGACACTGAAGATGCCGCCGGAGTCCTGCAGCGTCAGCACCGTGGCCCCGGTGATGGCCACGGGCGTATCTGCGGCGAGGGTGCGCGCCCCGGTGACGGAGAGGGTGCCGCTAGTACGCGGGGTTGGCTCAAGGCCGCCTACACGGAGGATCTTGGTCTTGAAGTCTAGGGTCTTTCCGGGACGGCTTGCCATTGGTTCTCCAACACCGGCGACGTGCCGGCAGCAGTTCGTTTAGTTGTTTCGTTCGTCGTATCGGTAGGCGCATGCGCGCCCTGCTTCCTCGGCTTCCGCGTAGGTGTAGTCAGAGACGCCCTGTGAATGGGCGTGGTCCATGTGTCGCTTCGCCATCTTCGCCATGGCCCGCCGTGCGTGCTCGTGCTCGCCACCGGTGGCAGTCGTGCCACCAAAGGCCCATGCGGGTAGCGAGGGCTCAGCGATGCCCGAGCTTTTGACTTCCTGGAGTTGTCGGTGGTGCTCCTCGAAGCCCTCCTCAAACTCGAATGGCTGGCGATACTTACTCACTCGCCGCTCCCATGTGAGTCGAACACAGCTTGGAGCCGGGCTTGGCCGCCCGCTGACAGCGGAGACCCTTGGACGTGATGCCGGTGCACGGGTTGGCCTTCACTTCGCCGCGGGGTGTCACGTCGTCGGTGAAGCTCTCTTTGCGCTTCGAGCGACGGCGGCGGGGTGCGCGGTCATACATCTCGGCGCGCTGCAGGAGGAGGGCCTCCAGGCGCGCCTGCTCTCGCTTGACGAGGGCTTCGGTGTAGTCGTTGCTGGCACGTCCAGCCATGCGAGCGGCGCGTACCTCTTGCATCTGGACGAGGTGGTTTAGGCCGGCCTCGGTGGGCTTGGGAATGATGCCCTCGGCGACGAGAAGCAACAGCCACTCATTGAAGCCGTCTTTGTCTTTGCCCGTCTTCCAGTCGACCTTACGCTTCCGACCCTTCTTGGTGATCTGCGGACGGTCCCAACAGCTGACATAGACGCGGCCATTCGTGCAGGCCTCGCTCTCGAGGTAGCCAGTGTCTTGGACGAGCTCGTCTGTTTCGTCGTCGTAGTAGACGACTGGCACGTCGTTGTGGATGATGACAGCGCCTTCGGCCATCAGCATAGCGAAGAAGATGCGGGGGTCTACTGACTTATAGCTCTCGCCGCGGACGCCGTTGACACCAGGCTCCAGGCGCAGCATCTTCACGCGTGGCAGTGGCACCCACTCGCCGTCGATCAGCTTCATCTCCCAGTTATCCGGCCAATGGGCGAAGATGAACGGGGGATTCTGTGCGCACGGGAGCACGTTTGGGTCGTACGACTGCGCCGTGTTGAGGGCCTCCTTTCGGCGGCCTCCGCTAGACTGTGTCGCCTTATGTGTGTGTGCCATTGTGGTCGGTCCTTGTGTGGGGGTTTGCCCTGGGCAGTGTCCCGGACCGACCCAAGGAGTCGACCCAGGACAAACCCGAGGTGCTAGTTGTCGGTGACGATACCGACGCCGCGGGCAGTCTCCAGCAAGCTGATGCCGTAGAAGCTGTTGGCCGCGATCTGGGTGAGGGAGGCATCCGCGCTGCGGGTGTACTCGATCATCAACTCGTCCTGACGGACAGCGACGGCAGAGCCACCGCGGGGGGCGTTGGGGATGCCGATCTTGTAGCCGAAGCAGCCGGGAGTCCACATCCCGCCGTTGCGGTCGGTGGAGTCATCGGTAACGTGGGAGAACTTCCACACCTGCACACCGAGCATCTCACCGGAGAAGCCCTGACCCTTGAAGCGGAGCATATTGCCCGTCGCCGGCATCAGGTGTAGAGCACCGCCCTCGGCACGGAGGCTCTCTTGCCAGTCGGCAAGCTGGCGGCCGTGGAGCGCTGCGAAGACTGGGCCTGCCGGGTTGTCGGCGATCTCCAGTGTATACAGTGCATCCGCGAAGTCATCGTGGACCATGTTGCTCCCGCTCGTTCCCACATCGGTGGAGAGCGTGGCAAGGGCCGTCATGAAGTCGTTGGTGAAAGTCCGCTCGTTGCCGAAGACAGCATCGGCCGCAAGGCGCTCAGCGTTCATATCGGCACTGCCACCAGTGAGGTCGGCGAGGTCGGAGATGTTGCGCACGAAGCCGTGGCGAACGACAGCGATGGTGACCGAGGTGTCGGTGATGCCAGTCTCGGCGACGGTGCCCGACTCGGCGGGAGTCGAGAAGGTATCCGAGCCTCCACCGCTCCAGTATTGGATGCGGGCGGTGTCGGAGAGGGCTCCGTTGACGGTGCCTTCAAACTGGAGAGCTCCAGGCACTTGGCGGATACTCGCCATATCGATGAGTGAGGTACGGAGGCCATGATCGAGGCGATCGACTTCGCGCTGGTCTGTTTCCAAGTTGGAATGCAGGACGGGCATATGTAGCTCCAGGAGTCGGCCTCTGGGCTACAACGGGTTTACGCTCCCGGATCGATGCATGGCCTATTGGGTTGTGGTCTATTCATAACCGCAAAGCGGTTGTCAGGTCAAGAGTCTCCAGGCTTGGCATGGATGCCGAAGCCTGCCGGAGAGCCGAGGATGCCGTTGATCTCCGCACGGTTGCCTGGGTCGTTCTTCCACTCTTTCGACTGCTTCCGATACCAGTGGATGTCGTGGGTGGCCCCTGCTGGCGGTGCCGGCTGGGTTCCGGCGTTGACGTTGGGCGTAGGTGGCGGAGGTGTTGGGGCGTTGGGGTCGGCGGGAGGTGGTGGTGCTGCGGCCTCCCCGAAGTATCGGGTGTCGGCAGCCTTGATACCAGAGGCGAACTTGGCGAAGTCGTCCTCGTCGGAGCGCTCAAACTTCCACCGCACATAGGCCTGGTCATCCTCTTCAGTGATGCCGGCGACGAGGAGGGCCTTCTCGGTGGAGTACTCGGTTGTCGATGCCGTGTACTTCTCTTGCCACTCGGCAGCCTTGGCCTCCGCCTTCTGTAGCCTGGCCTCGAGCTTCGAGGCGTCGGGCATCGTCGCCAGCTTGGCGCGTACGGTCTTCAACTCCTCGGCTATCGGTGCGTGCGAAGCGTTGGCCGCTGCTTTGGCTTCGGCGGCTCCAGCCTTCCACAGGCCGGCTCCCTTCTGGTTGAACTCGCCCACGGTGATGGGTGTATCGTTGGGCCTCGGGTCTGGCTCGAATGGCATAGTCGGTCCTCTACTTGGTAAACTTTCCGCTGGTGACAGCGAGCGCCCACGCGGGAGCGGGCTCTATCCATGCCCATCCGCCGCCGTTGGTGCCGCGCCACTGGGGCACGTCATCGGGGCCGTTGACACCGTCCACGATGGCCTCGGCATCTGCGCCGCCCAAGCCAGTCCAAGAGTACGGCTCGGTTATCCATCGCCCCTCTGGAGCGAGGTGGAGCACGGCGTCAACGGCTGCCACCACTTCGGGCGGCAGTCCTGGGGCCGGGGTGCTGTAGATGTCTAGCAACGCCTGTAAGTCAGACTTGAGCGAGCCGGGGCCGCTGATGGCGTACTCGATGCCGAGGTCGTCTAGGGCGTCACGTATCTGTGCCTTCGTCATCCGAACCTCGGGGGTGCTGCTGGGCCTGCGAAGCGGGCGTTATCCTGCTGGAACTGCTCAAGGCGTTTGCGGGCCTCGTCCTCGGTGATGCCCTCGAGCATAGCGACCAAGACCGGGAGGGAGGTTGCGCCGAGCTCGCGGCGGAGCTTGTAGTCTTCCAACTTGAGCTTCATCTCCTGCATCGACAGCGGGAGGCCTGGATACACCACCGTCCACCCTGTCTCTGGGATGGTGGAGTCCGTCTGGCGGTTCCACATCGCCGCAGCCTTGGCGCACACCTCAACGTCACCACGGCGAAAGCTCGGCTCATAGCGACGTTGCGCGGAGCGTTGGCCGTCTCTGGAGATCTCGATAGCGTGGCCGCTGCGGGCGTCGGTGTGGGTGCGGGCGATGTCAGCGGGGAAGACATCGAAGTCGACGACGATATCGGCGGCGTACGACTGGATGGAGTCGAGCATCGCTTTCGGGTCTCCGCCCGGGTCCCACTGGAACTCCCGGCCAGCCCGGCCGGGACTGGTGCTCTGGAAGTTGAGGATAGCCCCGAAGTCGACCGAGGCGTTGGCTCCACCGTCGGGGCCTATCGTCTTATTGCCGACATAGTTGGCGTCCATCGTGCCGCGCTGTGGCGCGGAGGCGTCTCTGATGAGATGCTTCCACAACTGCAGGAGGGCGGAGACTGCCAGCGAGCCGTCGAAGAGCTCTATCCCAGTGAAGCTGTCGGTGAGTTTGCCGGTGCGTATCGCGTGGTAGAGAGCAAACGGGATGAAGGGCGTGCCGTCAGCCCACCGCCACTGGGCCGGGTAGTTGTCGCCGCTCTTGTCGCCGAGGACTGCACCGCCAAAGGAAACGCCGGAGAGGTCTTTGGGCTTCTCACCGTCGGCAGTGGCAGCCTGGATGGTGTAGACGGGGTTGGCCGGGTCACGGATGCTGATGCAGTCGCGCGTCCACTCGGCGTCGGGGACGTTGCCATTGGCATCGGGGTCCCTCTGCCGGAGTCGGTAGTGGTAGACCGTGTGGGGCACGTCCGGGGTATTGGCGTCGGCTTCAACGTGGAAGAGGTCACGCGGGATGATGGTCACCTGAAGGAAGGGCTCTTGCCCCTCGTCCTGATGGATGTCCACGCGATAGGCGGCCTCCCGCATCCCGATGACCTTCTGGGAGAAGCTCTGCGCTAGCTGCCAGAGGCCAGCATCGTCGAGGACGCCGCGGACGGTAGACGAACCCTCCTCGTCGTCAGCGTGGCCTACGATGGGCTCCCGGTCGTAGATGACAGCGAGTTGGGATATCGTCGACTTGGCCAGGTTCTTCGTCGTCGAGGTGACGCCCAAGCCCTTGCGGCGGTTGAGGTCGAACTCGTCGTCTAGTACGGCGTTGAGGTCGTTACGCCAACACCCCTCGAGCATACGCCGCCGGAGCTTCGCTTGGTCCCACTCGTCGCGCACCTGTCCATTCGGCGCGATGGGTCCCGAGTCCAACGACGGGTCGGTCTGTCGGTTGGTGGTGTGGCTCACGCCCGCAGTATAGCGGAACGCTTTCTAATTGGCCAACGCGTGCATACCGGGAGCGCTATGGACGCGTCAAGAGCAAGACAGCATCCACAGGGCAAACTAGTTCTGGACGCGCCACAACACGGCGTTGGCACCATTGATGCGGAGCAACGCTCGGCTATCCAAGGCGTCTGGGTTTCGTGGCCATGCTAGAGGGCCGGCATCAAATCTTGGCTAGGTCGGTCATCGCATCCCCTGCATCGCTGTTGCCCAACGCCACGCCGCCCCGAGGGCCTCCTCCTCCGAGGCGAACTCACCCAGCAACGAGAGGTAGCCACCTGACAGCGGCCCCCAGAAGTCGGGGGTACGCCACTCGTACAGCCATCCGATGAGGTTGCCATCGTCGTCGGTGTCCTTGAAGGGCAGGATGTACGCGTGAGGTTGGCCGATGGCGTCTCGTACTTTCTGGATGGTCATGGGTCGGTCCTTGGTTGGGGTCAGTAGAAGCGGAGCTTCGAATAGGTCGGAGTCTCACCGAGCGTTCCGATGGCGAGATACGCCAAAGCATCGGCAGCATGGGCTAGCTTGGCGTCGTCACTGTCGCCGGTGCTCTTGCCCTTCCAGTTGCGGAGCGTATCAAGCAAGCCTACGCAGCGAGGATGCACCACAAGGTCTCCGCGGTCGCAGGCGTAGTTGATCATCCGGAACGCCCACAGCTTCGCGCCGGGTGTCTTATTCGGAACGGTGATGGCGAATGGCGACGTGCGGCGATGGCTCTGCTCTGCAAAGGTGGCCTCCATCACGTCGTTGATCTTCCGTGGTGTGCCGTCGCTGTAGCCCTTGCCTGCGGTGTTGGTGTCGCCGACGGCGTAGTCGATGTCTCCGGGCTTCCGCCAGCTGATGCGGTGCTCCTGTAGCATCTTGATGGTGGCGAATACGTCTTTCTCCGGAGTAGTGGAGCCCTCAACGTTGCGGTACTCGGCCCATATCCACAGCTTCGGCCCACGATAGAATGCGAGGAGGTGGCACTGACGCCCGCGTTGCTCGCCATGGTCGAAGGAGAGGGCCACCTTCGTCGAGCCCTCCGGGGCGGTGTGGGAGCAGTTGGCGTCACTGAAGCAGTTGAACCACCGACCAGCGGTGACTCCCTCCCATGCGCCCTCGGCCCGCTGTGCGTAGTCCCACGGAGACGCGCGGAGTATCTCGAGCTGCGCCTCTATCTGCGCCGGAGTCTTCCACGGGCACGCCGACAGCTTGCCGACGTATTGCACCCAGCCGGTGGAGTGATGCGTGCGCCCCTCCTTCGGCGTCTCGTCCGGCCCCTCGACCATCTCCCGCAGCGCTGGGTCGGGACGGTTGACCATCGTCGCGCCGATGAACAGCTGTGCTCCAGGCCTGTCCATGAGTCTCGTCTGGGTAGCCATGAGGTGCGCGAACGGTGGCGGTTCGTCGAGGACTGCCATATCGAGCTCGTCCCCCTCGTGCGCGCTCGGTGGGTCTTGGTACGAGAGCAGCTGGATGACGGAGCCGTTGGCGAGGATGATGGTCTTCGCCATCCCTCCGTTCCATCCCTTCTCGTGCACGAAGTACGACCGCGGGTGAAGGTGGCCGCCGCTCTCACCATCGGGGCCGGCGAGGAACTCGGCGAGGTATCGGCCGGCGACGGTTTGCACGAAGTTGCGGGTAGGAGCGACGAAGCGGACACGGCTACCAGGGAAATCAATTGCCCGCTGTGCTGCTAGGGCGCAGAGGTGGCGCGTCTTGCCGATGCGGTTGGGGCCTCGGAGGAGTACGCGTGAGGCTGTCTCCGTCCACAGCGGCTCGAAGTTGGGCGATGGCTGGAACGTCTTGATCGCGCTCGATGCACGTTGGGCATTGGCGAGGGTGACGGTCACCGTGGCGCGCAGTTACATCGGTGGCACCCGAGAGCGTCGTCGAGGCAGGCGTGTCCCGGCGAGCACTCGGGCGGCGTTCCGAACGCTGCACGAAGGGCCTCATCGACCGCGTCACGCGTCACGGGATCCATTGCTGCTAGGGACTCCGCCTTCCCTTGCTCGAACTCCCGCGCGCGTTGGTGCTCACACATGGCGCGGACGATGGCATCAGCAGCGGCCACGGTCTCCGGAGGTGAGGAGTCCAGGCCACCGAAGCCGGAGACGGAGTATCCGATGAGCTGCATCAGTTGCGTGTAGTCCTCGGGGTGCGTGTCCATGAAGTGCATGGCTAGCGCGTTGAGCCCATCGGGGTAGTGGTCCACCAAGTGGTTCACGATGGCGTTCGCCTTGAATCGGGCAACTCCGGTTGAGTCGAAGCCGATGGGCTGGTTGGGGTGCTTGCGCTCGGTTGTCGTTGGTCGCTTCATTGTCGGCCCTCTCGTTATTCGGTAGTGTTCCAGGTGGTCACTGACTGGTGGTCAGCCTTCACCGCACGGGCCCACCTCTTGCATCGCATGTGGGCGATGAGGAACTCGACGATGGCAGCGTCGTCATCTTCCGCGTCTGCGTCTGCGATGGATGCTCTCTTGGCGTCGAGCTCGGCCTGCATCAAGCGCACCTGGCGCCACATCGCTGGGAGGCCCGAGAGGTTGCCGTCCTCTTCCATCACCTCGATGTGTCGGCGGGCTTTGGCGATATCGTGCTCGAGCAATTCGACGGGTGAGAGCTTCGCGGTGTTCGTCTTCGGCGCTAGATGGGTGACCGTTCCGGAACGTTCCGCAGGGCGCCCCTTGTCTCGGAAGACCCACTTACGCACGTTGCCCGCGGGAATGCCCAGGTCGGAAGCCACGTCTGCGGCAGCTTCGCCGTTCCGTATCCGCTCGAGGGCTTCCTTTCTTACTTTTGGGGATATTCGCGCCATGATGTAGTTTATCGTTCCCCGAACGTCTTAGGGCAAGCGTTCCGTTTGAATTTTGGTCATCTTGTGTGAGGCGAGG
>Ga0209757_10000102_pt1 | contig 24061 bp, 27 predicted proteins | sample ETNvirome_6_1000_FD_185472 | JGI IMG/M metagenome (GOLD analysis project Ga0209757, IMG submission 185472) | Marine viral communities from the Pacific Ocean - ETNP_6_1000 (SPAdes) (version 2) | ecosystem: Environmental > Aquatic > Marine > Oceanic | place: Pacific Ocean | collected 2013-06-19 | reverse complement strand
GCCTGAACCATCCACGACACCTATGCCGCCATCGTTTGCCGTCGATGTGTAGCCCCTGATGATCAGGGGTGCCGCAGAGGTGGGGCTCCCATACATGCCTGAAGGGTCCACCCCGGACGACAGGTCAGACGCCGACGACTTGATGTTTATCTGGTCGCCATTGGTGGAGTCCCTGCTGACCCCCATGGACAGCGCGTGGCCCACGGTCGCCCACGGGGTGAGCGCGGACCCGTCTCCTATTGAGTCGTCGCCACCAGATGGATCGACGTAATAGTTGGTAGGTGCGGCCATTATGCGTTAGGGGGTAACTGTTGCCCCGTCCCTAAGGTGAACGATATGGTCATAAGGCCCACCCCCGCTCTCGCCATAGGACCGGTTGTCCGACTGCATCGCCATGCGGAGGGATCCGGTGTAGATCTCTTCCTTGAGCGGGATGTCATCATCCTTGAGGAGCATGGACAACCGAAGTTCGCAATACGCCATGAATGCCTCGTACATCACGCCGTCATCAATGTCTATCGGATCCGATATGCGGTACTTGACCGTGGAGGCGGCACTGTCCATGCCTGAGTCCACTGTCACCTGCGTCCCCGAATCAACCGAGATGATAACCCGCTCCTCCGCATAGGGGTTCAGGCCGTCGATCCCACTGGGATTGTCTGTCGATGTGCCCACCCGGATAATCGAGCCCTTCATGTCGCTGGTGAAGGCGGTGCCGGTTCCGGTGACAACAACACTCGACGCCGTCGTGGCGATGGTTCCCGTCTTGTAATCCGACACCCTTAGGGCTGAAGGAAAACGCTGGTACAGGAAGTCAAAGTCGTTGGCTGCCGTGGGTGGCGGGTAGAAGTGGACAGCCATTGTGCCGATGAAGTCTGGGTCGGCCATAATCGTGTAGATCCGGGGATCGTTAGACGACTCTAGGCTTCGGTGGGCGTCAAGCCATGACCCCGGATCCACGTAGCTGGGCCACGCCCAGTTCTTGGTGGCGTTCCTGAACTGATCTGCCGACTGGAAGTCCACCGGGAGAGGATAGGAATCCCTCGCCACCGAGTAGGACTCGCCAGCCGCAATGTCTGCCCCGGGGTTCGAGTTGATACTGAGGGTCAGAATGGTGTCGCTCTTCCTCTCGTCAACCGAGTAATCAATCGAGCCAATCCTGACGAGGCCGCGAGCCACCCAAGATGGCCACACGCCACCAGACAGCGTGATCATTCTCTCGTTGGCCCCACCCGTGTGGTCGTAGGCTATGGTGCCTGTTGAATATGCGGCCTGAGTGGTCACCCGCCCACGCTTGTAGTAGTACGACCAGTTGTACGCAGCCGGTAAACCACGGTACGCGGAGAGGATAGACCGCTTGGCCATCTTCACGTTCCGGCCCTGCTCCACTCCACCAAAGTGGTCGAGTAGGTGGTCGATCACGTCGTGAAAGGTGTGGATCGTTGTTGCGCCGGATGGCATACTAAATCTCGATATATGTTACATATCCAGCCGCAGTCCCCGCACTGGCTGTGATGTTCAAGGCTTCACCAGCCACTGTCTCGAAGTGGCCATCGGGGTTCCATGAGCCAGCAAGGGGGCTGATAGTGTCGTCACCCGAGCTGCCCGTGATCCCAAGGTTCATCGAACCAGTGATGGCCGTGGTGTTGCTCTTGAACGTCAGCGTCCCGTTCTCTGTGCCGGTCACCAAGAAGGCAATCACGGAGATCCGCTTGCCCGCCACTAACGCCACGATGGCCGATGTCCCAGAGCCGCTGATGACGGCGTACTTGGGGGTGATTGTCCCGAGGGATTTGAATCCGGGCTCGTTAGACATTTGTGTCTCCGTTTATTTCTTGCCGCCGTGTTTGTTGATTATATCGTGTCTCAGCTCCCCCTGATCCTTCCTCTTCAGGTCAGGGTTCTTCTTTACGGCTTCCGCCACCTTCTGGTTGACGAGATCTTTCGCTAAGCGGGTGGAGGTTGGATCGCTCTCCGGCTCTCGTCGCTTGGTCTGCACCGCCCCGTCAGACTCCCATCCACGTTTTTCACACACCGCCTTGATGTGCCCTCGGCCTCCGGTCGCTGGAACGAATGCCTCGGGGTCTCCGGGGTATCTAGCCAACGCTGACAGGTACACGTCGCTGTTGCCGGGCTTGTATCCAGCGGCCATAGCCCTCTTGATGATTTGATCACGAACTTTCTCGTCACCTGCGAATTGTTTATCAATTGTCCCGAAGCCCTCGAAGAACACGGCGTCCGTCATGGCTCGCGGGGCCTGCTGGAACGCCAACATCTCAGACATCTTGTGAGACTCACCTTTTCCCCTAAGGTGCTCATAGAAGGCCTGTGTGCCCACGTTGCTACTGACCAGAGGGATCTTCATCTCGTTCTCCATTGCCGTTACTGCGGTTCTTCTCGCGGGCGGTGGCCCTCTGAAGAAGAAGACTCTGCTGGAACTCCTCCCTAGACTGCCTCATCTCTTGGGCGTGGGTCTCCCCATCCTGACGAAGCTCCTGTTCGTGCCGCCGCTCGTCGTGTTCTATATCCTGAGCCTTGGCGGCCTGAGCAATCAGGTTCTCCTGCTGTGACCTGTCACCCTCGTTCTCAGACTTCTCCAGCTCCAGCGTGGACTTCATGGCGTCCATCTGCCCCTGACGACCCTGAAGCTGAGCCTTAAGCTGGGCGAGTTTCAGATCCATCTGGGCATTGGACATATCAGCCTGAGCCTTCATCTGGTTATTGGACATATCAGCCTGAGCCTTCATCTGGTCAGCCTGAGCCTTCTGCTGAGCCTGCTGAGCGGCCATCTGGGCCTTGGCCATGTCGGCCTGCATCTTCTGCTGGCCCTGCTGTGCGTCCATCTGGGCCTTCTGGGACATGCCCTGCTGCTTCAACTGCTCCGTCTGCATCTTGACCTGAGATTGCTGCTGGGCCATGGCCATCTTCTGCTGCTCAACTTGCTGCTGCTGCTGAGCCTGCTGCTGCTGTTGCTGCTGCTGCTGCTGCATCTGCTGGGCCTGCTGCTGCTGGAACCACGGCTGGAACTGCATCGGCAGCCGCTGCTGAAGTTCCATCCCCTCGATGTCAAACTCGACAGATTCTGCCCACAGGGAGAGGAGCTTGTTGAGTGGAGCGGTGTCCGTCGTGACATCGGCATGCTTGTCGAGGACCGGGAACAACACCTGCATGGCCTGCTGGATATTCTGTGTCTCTCGCATCTTGTTAGGCTTGCGAGCTGAGCCTGCCTCGACCGTGCAGTACAACTCACGAACAACCGACTCGACAGGTACCGTGGACACCAGCTTCTCCCAAAGGCGGGATCCAGCTTTCCCAAACAGATGCTGAACATCCTTAGGCTTCACGAACCACCTAGCACAGAACTTCTCCAGCTTGGCTGCCTCTGCCATCCAGTTCTCCACCTTGCCAGACATGTGGTCTGGCCTGATGGACATCTGCTCACGCTTGGTGGCGACATCCTCGGCTGAACGCGACTGGGTAGCCGTCATTCCAGACATGAGTTCCGTCAACCCTGTCCGCCGCTCGAAGAGCCGCATCACTTCGTCAAGAATCTTCCAGATATCAAAGTTTGTCTGGGGCTGTTGCAGGAACGACACAACCCTGTTGATGTCCTGATGCACTTCATTCAAGGGGATGATCGCGAGGTCATCACCCTTCTTGATGGCCTTGGTGACCTCCTCCTCTGCCGACTTCAGGACGGCGATGAAGTCACGAGACGATGACCAGATGCGGTTGGCGAGGTGAGAGATCACCACGTTCATGAAAGCCAGCTCCCCCAATCCCGGAGCCAGCGGGGCGATTGGCCACGCACTTCGAGGCTTGGGGTAAAAATCCAACAGGACCACTGGCCAGCGGTCGTCCTTCCAATACGGGACCGGCCACGAAAACATCTCCTGAACTTCGTCGTCCTTGGCCTTCAGAAACTTCTTGGGCGGGGCATTCAGGGGGTACGGGACATCTGCCGCAACCACTATGTATGCAAAATCACCCACCACCTTGTCGAACCGCTCCTTGAGCGGGGTGTTGACGCCCGTCAGCCGAGCACCAACGCCGCCCTTGGACCAGATGCGGTAATAGACGATGGTGTCGAACGACTTCCCCTGCTTGCGATGGAGGTCGCCCATCTCGTCGCCCATCTTTTCGCCCTGCGACTCGGCACTCTCTAGGCTACCCTTTCCACCAAGGGCTCCCTCCTTGAGGCCAAAGTCACGCTCCACCTGCCACACAGGCTTTGCCTCGCGCTTGATGATGTACTTCGCATCATCAATAGATTCGGAGTCGGGATCGAGAAGCAGGTTGTCTACCGAGTCCCAGAAGCATCCAGTCAGGGTCATCTTTGATCCCGGCTGGGTGTAAGGCTCCACCCACAGACAGCCGCGACCTTTCACCAGTGCCTCCGTAATTGCCATCTCGGCGTGCTGCGCCAAGCCGCCGCCGGGCTGCTCGTCCGGCGTGTAGTTCAGCCAGTTCTCCATCAGGCTGGCACGGGCCTCGTCTTGGAATTTCCGAGCCCTGAGTTCTATTCGAGATTCCTCAAATATCTTATGCGCCTCCTGCACGTCCTTGACCTGCGGTTCAATGGTCTGAAGCTGCTGGCTTACCGACTGGAGCTGCTGCTGGGACTGCTGCATCTGCTGCTGCATCTGGCCAACCTGTTGCTGGATCTGCTGGGCCTGCTGCTGGGCCTGCTGGTCACCTTGCTGGGCAGCCTGCTGAAGCTGCTGCATCTGCTGCTGCATCTGCTGCATCTGCTGCTGGGACTGTTGGAGCCCCTGCTGTGCCTGCTGGCGTTGCTGCGACAACTGCTGATGAAGCTGCTGAATCTCCCGCATATTGTCCGGCCCGAAGATATCGGGATTGATCGGAATCTGCTTGCGGGACTTCACCGTTCGCTTGGGGTTTCGCCAATACAGAATGGGACCGAACAGGGCCACCAACTCGAACGCCTTCGCCATGGTCATCCTGAACCGTGGCGAGGTGTTCGTGTTGAGGAACTTCTGACGGTACTTGGGTTCCCACATGAACCCGGTGGCGGCTGAGAAGAACGCCGTACACTGCTCGGCAATGTCGTCAAACGGCTTCTTGTGCTTACGCGCCTGCTCGACCTTTCCGAGCCACCCGGTCACTATGGGCCTAAGGACGGAATCTAGCTGTTGATCTGCCATGAACTACTACGCGGGTTGCGCATCCTCGTGCTGTTCGATGACCTCTTCCACCGCTTCAACGGTCCAGTCGTCTCCCATCTTCTTCGCAATCTCCTCCGGGGGGAAGCCCCTGTCAGACAGAACTGCTACGCGGGCAGACTCCTGCTCCTTCCGGTTGTACCTCTCGGACTCGGCTGCCGCTTCCGCTGAACGCTTCTGGCGAGAATCCTCTTCGCTCACCCGCCTCTTCTCGGCAGATTCGACCGTGTCCCACCCCCCGTACATGACCCGCATGTTCTGGTTGTTGACGAGATACTCGGCACCCACGCGATGCACATTCGTCTTCTGGACAGGCGTGCCGCCGCCCTTGGGGAAGATGTACATGACGTACACGCCAACCTGCTTTATCTCGGTAACGATACCAGCCTGAGGAGCCTGATTCGCCTCCGCGTGGGGGTACCAAACGCACGTCTGTCCTACTGCAAGTGCCATAGCTCATTCCCTTTCAGTGAGCAGTTCCGGGTCCAAGACTCATGTATTCCTTGTCGTGTTCCTTGGTGCCCGCCTTCTTCCAGTCCTTGAACGCCTTGAAGGCTGGGCTCCACTGATCCTTTGTCTTTCTCGGCCTGCGGTACACAGGATTATACGATGCCAAATACCTCAAACAGTCCATTAGGTGGTCATTCTTGGGAACTGGTTCGTCCTTAACCTCGTCGCGGACCATCTTCTTGCGATACAGGATGAACTCCTTGCACAGCCAAGGGGTTCGCTGCTTGTAGACCCGAAACCTCGCCCGCCTCCCCAGAGGGGCATGCAACCACTCCCTGACCATGCCTATCCCGGCAGGGACGTTGTCTGAACCCGGCAGGAAATTGGCTCCCGTTTGTATGGACTGGATCCTCTCCTTGGCAAAAGCATCGGAGTATTGCTGCCTGACCGTCTTGCTGAATCCCATCGGTGTCTGCCGTCCAGCCCTGTTGTCAATCAAGAAGGCCTCGAACGACACCCCGGAAGACTTCTTCAGAACTTCGCGGGCCACACCGCTCGCATCCATCTGCCGAAGGTAGAGTTCATCATAGCAGACCACGGTGTCTTGATAGAGGTGACTTGGGGGAGGGACTGCCGCGAACATGATGGCACACGTAGCGTGACCCGGGTCGAGGACGAGGTAGCGGGTCCAGTCCTCCGGTGGTTCGCCGCCACGCTGTGTCAGGACATCGTCGATGTAGTCCTGCTCTCCGTCACTGCGGATACAGTGTGTCTCGTCTGAGAAGTTGGGGTACATGAGCATCGTGTCGAGAATGAACTCCCCGAGATCTCTGGCACGAACCTCTTCGCGCCCCTTCTTCTCCCAGCCCTCAAGCCTCTTCCTCTTCTCGTCCTTGGCGATGAACGGGTTGTCGGAAAACCTGAGGACGATCTCGTTGACATCCGGCAGATCTCTGTCCTTCTGCTCGTCGGCACGCTCGGACATCTGGATCAAGGCGTCGTTTCGGCTGTGAGGCCACACCGACCAGATCAATCGACCCCTCCTGTCAGAGAGGCGGGCCTGCCATTCCGCCACGTGCTTGGTGTACTCGATGTCCTCGTCGATGTGAATGAGATCCACCGGGTCACCCTGCTTTGGCTCAGCCTTGGAAGAGAACGCATGGATCTCTGTTCCGTTCCTTAGGCGGCAAACAGTAAATACCCTTTCCGCTTTATTCTCCCACGCCCAACCCTTGGGGTCGATGAGCCTCGGAGGGATCAGCGGGGGTGACGGGCGAGTCTCCTCCTCGCGGGCCGCGTCGGCATCCTTCCACGGATACCACGCTCTCCACTCCCCCGTCTCCTTGTCTTGAATAATCTTGAAGGCACCCGGAGTGAACAGCATCCGGAATATGGTCCCACCAACATGCCGCTGGTCGTATCCGATCAGCCAAATCATCAGGGGGTAGTTGGTAGGGTATTTATACGGCAACGGGATCCCATCGGGACCGGTAATGGGGATTCCCGTTGCCGCCGAGGCAGTTTCTGCGAACGCACTCATGGACTTCCCTGAGCGGTTCCCCCCACGAACGATCCTCTCGGAGGACATGGAGGCATGGAATTCAAGCTGCGAGGGCATTGGGCGGTAAAGCCTGAGCCCCTCAGACTCACGCCGCTTACGCTCGGCGGAGACCTCGGCAAGTCGCTTCTTTAGTTCATTCGGAGCTTCCATCAGTCAGCGTCTCGTCCCTTTCCTCCTCGATGAGGCGAAAACCGCTCTCCTCCAGCAGTTCCCGCATGACATCCGGGTTCTTGCTCAGGAGCATAGCAGCCAAGCCGGAAAACTCCGTCTCTAGATCCTTGTCGCTCATCCCCGCCAAGTCCGGGGCACTGTCCCTCTGGTTCGTACTGTCTACGACCAACTTCACGATAGCCGACTTGGCGTCAAGAAGCATTTTGCTGCCCGGTTTTTCCACCCTTAGGGAGTCGAGATCAGACTTCCACTCTTGGCAAAAGTTGGCGAGGCCACCGTACAGCCGTATCATCTCTGCCGCAACCTCTGACGTATGCGGAACCTCGATTTTGTTGCCGCGTATGCCTGCCACGAGGGACTTGAACGCTGTGCGACGACTGTCCTTTGCCTTCCTCTCCTTTGAGGAAAGGGTCTTGTCCCTAAGGCACTCGATGCACTGGAGCCCCCGGGGAGGGAATCCGTCCTCCTCCTTCATGTTCCCGCACTCGGAGCATGTCCTGCGATCCTTGAACGTCATGTCCCGGGTAGTAGTCATACGGCGACCTCCCTGTTCTTCTCCATGCTCTTGAGAACTTCGTTCATGCCCGCAAAACCGATGGCCGCAAGCAGGGCCTTCTGGACATTCTCGGGTGGCACCGAGCCCTTGGGAACAGCTATCTTTTTGCCCGCTGTCGGCTGCCCGCCGGGACCAATGTTGAACATCTGGCCATGCCCCGGGTCTCCTGTCCGGGCACCCAAGAACCCCGCCCCCTCACTGCTCAGGTATCTCTCAGCGGTCTCTGGGTAAAGAAGGTTCACCTCAAGCCAGAAGTGGGGATCTTCCAGCACTGCCTCCCTGAACTGGCTGTATTCCCCAGCTTCGTACAACTTGTCCATCCAGTTCTTTCCCTCTAGGCCCTGTTCAGAGTAGACGACAGCGTCATACCCCTGCCCCCTAGCAATCTCACTGGCTCGCTCCGGGGTGAACAGGCTGACTGGCTGTCCATGCAGCATCTCGTCGGTCGCGCCAAGTTCTGATGCCTTTGCCTGAAGCTCCATCTCTTCCGCTACTTCGCCAAATGGGTTGTCGAGAGCCTCGTCAAACGAGAACCCTTCGGTGGCGTGGTCCGCCTCATCCATCGTCTTCGCCAAGAACGACTCGAATGATTCGGCGTCCTGCCCGTCCATGAACCCTTCGCCAATATGCTGCTGATACTTCCCTACGAGGTGGTCGATCTCAAGCCCCTCGTTAGCCATGAAGTCCTCGGCCATCCCCCTCTTGGATTCACTGAGTGTGTCCCACACTTCTTCCGCGTGGAGGAGAGCCTCTTCCTCCGCTGCCGCAAGGGAGTCCAGCTTCAACAGTTCTGCCGCCTCGTCCGCGAGACCTATGCTTGTCTCTGAAATCTTCCCTTCAGTGGCGGTGCCGATCAGGGCCTTCTGCGCATCCGTGAGATTGGGGAATAATTCCGGGTTTTGCCTGATGAAATCCTGAAGCCCTTGTGGGCCATAGTGCCTGCCGCCCGGGATAATCAGGGGGTTCTCCATAGCTACCATGCCTTGGAGCTTCTTGCGGCCCAGAAGATACGCCGCATCCTTCCCCTCTGGTGCGACATACACGCCAGAACCACCCCAAGGACCACCCCCAACAACGTCGAGGTCAACCGGAATATTTCCGCCTGATGTCAACACGTCACTGAACCTGTCTAAATCTGCGGCACTCGTCGCATGCTGTGCTGGAGATAGCTCCCTGACCTCCTCGAACAGGTCGGCCAGCGTTTCCGACTCAGGAGACAATCGGATTGGGGTAACCCCGGATCCACCCGCCGCGCGGGCCTCCTGCAACGACCTCCCGTAGTCCTCGGGGTCTCCACCCGACAGGGATTCCACAAGATTATCCAAGTCGTCCTGAAGACTCCTTCTGGCTGGCGGCAACTCAAGTTCCCCCAAGTCCGCCAATCCGCCACCGGCCAGATCTCTGCCAACAGCACCAGAGGATACAGCGTGGACAGGCTCGGATAGCTGCTCCTCTACGAGCTTGACTATTTGTTCGTCGGTAAGCCCGTAGTCTCTGGCGTCCGGCACAAACTCGGTGTATGCCTTGACTATTTCTTCCGGGGTCACTCCCGCCCTAGGCTTATGCCTGCTCTTGGAGAAGAGTGTCTTCTCGGCCAACTCCTGAGGCATTACCCCGGCTTCCAACAGTTCGTCCACCATCTTGTTGTGGGCCAGAACGTCCTCCAGCTTCATTCCTGCACGACCCAAGTCGCCAGCCTTGTCGAGCTTGGACATGGCTAATAGCGGAAGGGCCGCCTTCGCCGCGCCTGCGCCACCCACAGTCAGCAGGTTCAGCGGGTCCAGACCCATCTCTGCCAGAAGGCCCAGTATCTCGTTCCCGGTGCCCTCCTCAAGCCCAAACAGCTCCCGCCCACTGACCCGCTCGCCCGGGCGGGCGGCAAGCAGGCCTCGCGCGTACGCACCGGGGGTGTCTACGGCGTAGCCTATATCACCGAGAAGTTCCATCAGGCTTGGCACTACTTGACCCTTCTTCTTTTCTTTATATACCTGATCAGGGGTGGCTCAACGGCTTCAAAAGACCCGGCGGGAGCGGGGGCCGGGGGTGGCGTCACGGAGTATTGCTTGGGCACGCCTCTAGCATCGAACGTGCCCATGCGGGCGGGGTTATCGTAGGGCTGGAAGGTCTGCTCCAAGTTGAAACGCAGCTCCTGTAGGTTCTCGTACTGTGTTTGGTTGTGCGGATGGAGACCAGACCCATATTTTTCCGGGTCCAGTGCACGCACACGTTTTTCCATCAGGGACACCGCATCATCAACAATGCTGTCTACGAGCGTGGTCCCGTGATTATTCTTAAGCTGCCTCAACTCCAACCCCAGCTCAAACGGGTCGTCGCCCGAACGCTTGTATTTCTGGACAAGATCAAACGCCTCCTCGTTGTGCTTCATCCTAATGGCGTTCAGGTTGTCCAACACCGGCTGGGAGAAAACCGAGCTGTTGGGGTTTACTAGATCAGTCCCCATGGCGGAAACAGACCTCTCCAGATCGTCTCCGAATTCGGCCAACGGTGCCTGTATTTCACTCCCATGAAACCATCGTGTCTCTTTGCCCTCGATTGAGGGTGTTTTGCCGCGCATGACATCTTCAAGGTTTTGTCTGACAACAGACAGCCTTTGCTTGGCATCCCTCCGGTCGAGAAACACCTCTTTGAGTTGCTCTCTATGCGTCAGGTTTTGAAAGTGTTCGTCACCCAGCGATTCTAATCGCTGTTGTTCGTGCATTGATGCGGGGCCCCTTTTTTTACCCAGTAGCAGGTCTCTCAATGTCGCTTCGTGTTCCCTAACCCGCCGTTCATGATGGGGGATCCTATTAGTCTCTAGGTATTCCTTCACCAGCCTGCGCTCTTCTTCGTTTTTCGCACCCTCCAGCACTTGCTGAATTTTCTCTTCAGTCAAAGGTGCATGCCCCTGACCGAGCCTCAAGGGATTCACTGGCGGCGGTAACACATCACCGTATTCCGGGTGGATTCCTCGCGAGTCAAGATGGTGTTCGACCTGAAGTTGTGGATCAAGGGTCAGCCCCCTCCCTCTCCCTGTCAGGGACTCATTTGCCAGCCGAAGATCCTCACCAACGAAAGAAGGCGGGCCGACGAGACGAACGCGGCCTCCCCCATGCCACCTTCGCTGCATCGTACTCATCGCCTCACGGGGACTAAGGTTAGGGATGTCTCCAATACGCCTTCCACCACCCTTGATTAGGCCACCTAAGGTCAGCCCCAGACCGCCTGCGAGGATGCGGCGGCGGCCCGGATCCATCGGGGTTCCTGAGGAGCGGAAAAGGTTCATCGCCCTCTGGCCCAGACCCGGGCTGCCCGGGTTGGCCAAGGGCTTCGGCGGAGGGGCGTGCAGCTTCATGAACTTTGCGGTGTCGTCTACGGAGCTTCCGAGAACACGACTGAGGCCCCTTGCCCGGTTCAGCAGCCTGCCCGACTTGAACAACATCGTGGGGCCCGTCATCAGGCTAAACGGGTCACCCGCGATGGCCTGAGTCAGTGTCGGGTTGTCCCTCATCTCTGTTCGCCACGCACGGTTCTCCGAGGGAGTCCCTATGCCAAGGGTGTTCATGCCAGCCTCTCCGAACTGGCCCAGCGTGGCATCACGAATAGGAGCCTCGAACTTATCTTCGTAGAAGTCCAACAATGGGAGAGCGGCCTGTCTCACAAACCGTTTAGAAAACGGCTCACCCAAGCCGATCACGTCCCCAACGGCTTTGTCCACACCGCCAATGGCATCGAACAGGAAATTGCTCTTCTCGCCAGTCATTGGATCTTGGGGCCGAAGCGATGACAGTCCCAACGGAACACTATAAAAGTCAGACTCATCGACTATCGGGGCGGGGGCATACCCTTGCCAATTGGCTTGGTCGGCGGGATACCTTCCGTGACGAGACCACATGATGGACTTGTCTTCAGGGCTCAGCGCGTTGAACTTCTCTGCCGTCATGCCGACCCGGGGGTCCAGCATTCTCATGCTGCCCACAGAACCCTTGCGCAGTAGCGACGGGTCTTCCACTGGAAGGTACCCGCCAGAGTGCTTGTCGTAGTAGTGCGGCCACGGCTTCAGTTCTTCCTCGCCACGACTGTACCGCTCTGACAGTTCACCAAGAGGGATGGGGGAAATTGCGCCTGTCTTCCGGTCGCGCTCCCACCACGGGTGGATCTGGTTGTGCTTTCCCTTTAGCGGCGTAAGTGGAAGATAAGCTGGCATAATTTACCTTTCAAAATTCCACATCCACGGGCGTCCCCTCCAGTGTCCCTGATCTGTCGGCAGGACATCGGGCTCGGCAACTTCTTCACTCCCCCTGACTAGGGGGCCAACCACTTTACCAATCCCATGCCCAACCCCAGCCGCAGCCCCAAGAACAGCCGCCGGAATTACCTTCTCGCGGCCAATAGTCACTAGCCGGTGTGCTCGCTCTGCTGCTTTGTCTACGCCCCAGTTTCCTCGGGCGAGTGCACGCGGGTCGCTGTACTTGTTCCGGCGATCAAGCCATCTATCACTGTAGATACTGGGCCAATGGTTTTTGTAAGGCCCCACCCCCGTCATTGTCAGGAGCCTCTCAGCCTTCTCGAGTGAGGGTTGACCACCGACAACGCCTCTGCTCAGGGGGTGCCTCAACGCTCGTGCACCACCACGAGGAACCTCGGCCAGATTTGCCCCAAGCTCTTCCAGTAGAGATCCAGACAAGCCAGTCACCCCTTTCACCTTGGCTTTCATGGCGTGCACGCCCCTCCACAGCAGGGGCATGCTCTTCCTGAGCTCCGGGTCGATATACATCTGGTCGCCAATCAGATGGAAACTTTCGTGCCGACCTAACCCTGTCCCTTGGGGGCCGCGAACCGACGCATAAGGAAACCAACCAGCCTCACCTCTATAGGCCAGAAGATCTTCGAGTCCTCGTTCTGCTACATGTTCGCTTCCCTCAGGATAATACGTACCCCCGGCTGAAAACTTGCGTCCACCGTGTGGTGTGGCCAGATAGCGGTACTCATCTGCTGCTGCGTCCCGCAATATCTCCCTTTGACCAGACGTGCCTCCCGTCACACGGACACGCTGCCGCGCATCACTAATCCACTTGTCAGCTTGGCGGGCCGCTTCACCCGGATCGTCGGGAAACTTCTTGTGGAATAAAGCCTTTACCCTGTCAGGATCCATGGCGGGCAGCTTATGCACCATCGGAGCCCTGCGGCGGGCATTGAGCATGTCGCGGAGGCGCTCGGCCCTTTTCCCAGACAACCCGAAGGCTTTGTAGGTCGGACGGGCCTTCTTGACTGCGCCGAGCAGTCTGGCCAGTTGCGTCAGCTTACCCATGGCTATTCCCCTGAAGCCTCACGGGCCAACCGTTCTGCTGCTTCTTTCTCTCTTGCCAATTTCTTTGCCGCCACTGCCGTGTCGTGCGGAGTGAACGGCTTCCCTGTCAAGCCCCGCTTGGCATGACCGGCGGCTTTGATGAAGGGTTTTACGACCAAGCCAACCGCCCCGCCAATCCCCTTCGCCCCATAATGCGGGATGCTGGCCCCGAGCGTACTCGCGAGATCTGCGGCTTTTACTGCTCCTGACACTACCGGGCGTGCGACCTGCCCGGCACCGTGTGCAATGCCTGCCGCAGCCTCTCCCACGCTAACGTCCGGCGAAGCAGGCATTGACGCCCTGCGGAGATCCGCATGTTCCCGGGCTGCTTGGCGGATCGCAGCACGAAGTTTTTTGTGGTCCGCGTCAGAAAGATTTCTCGCCTCGCCGCTCTTCAAAAAATCTATCAGGCCTTCGTGCCTTGCTTTGGCACCGGCAAGTTCAGTTAGCATATCGCCGCCCGGGGCAAGGCTAGACGCAGTCGGATGGAGGGTAAGACCCCCTCCGAAAAGATGATCGACGTTCCGCGTAGAACCCGCCAAGGCTTCAGCTAGATCTGTTCCGCCACCACCGGCTTCCTGTATGTTCTCTATCAGCTCATCGGATCCGAGCTGACCGGAGAATATGCCTGTCTCACGGGAACGTCCGCGTCTTGATTGAGCAGCTTCAGCGGCAGTTAGGAGCTCGGGTTCAGGTGTCCGAGGGGGTGGCGGAGTCCTCACCGGCCTTGGCCTCACCGGCCTTGGCCTCACCGACCTTGGCGACATCCCGGCTCCGGCGCTACGCTTCAGTTTCTTCCCCTGCTTGAAGAGTAACTTCAAGAACTCGAGCCCAGCCACTGCCGGGTAAGCCCCGAGTTGCTGACTCAGATCCCTGTCATCGTGAGGCATCCTTCAGCCCTCTCGTGAAAGAAAAAGGGCCGCCGCCCGGCCATTCGGAACGGCGGCCCTTCTGGGTTTTAGAGGTGAAGCTGCTAGACAAACGGACTGTTGATCAGCAGGTTCACATGAGCGTCGTCTGTGTCGAATCGAGGATAAGATCCTCCACTAACGGCAGTATCAGCTCGGGCAACAATGTTCTGGTTCAAGTGAGTAGTCAAAGCCGAGGATTCGGCTCTGGTAGCCACTTCACCATTGGCAACTGCATAAAGAACAGCGCCTGCTGCCACAGCAGCATCGAGAAGGATATGACAATTGCCCTTCACGATCAGCCAAAACAGATCGTTGGAAGCGGCACCAGCCGAGGGCAGATGGTCATCTGCAACACCGGCAACATAAGCATCGGCACCAGCAAGAGCACCAACAGTTGTGCCAGCCTTGGAAGCCGTCCACGTGTACACACGGCCCGGCAGAACCGCACCGCCCGTACCATTCCGAACCAAGATGGCAACCACATTGCCACCGCTACGACGCTTTGTCGTATCAGCCGGATCGGTATCGGGAAAGTGATGGACCATGCCTTCGAGGTGCTTGCCACCATTGGCATCTGCCGTGCCGCCCTTGAAAAAGGATTCGCCCCGAGCGACGGGAGCAACAGAATTTTCAGCCATTGTTTCGTCTCCTGCCTATCTCTTAGGCGTAGTCTTTGAACTTCGAGAAGTATTTCGGGTTGTATCGGGCGTTGCCGAAGAACCCAACCATGAAGAGCCAGCTATCCGTCTTGATATCGAACTCTGGACCACGACTCGCAAACAACACGTTGTCGAGCGAGGAGAGTTCCAGCTGGTCAATATTGAGACCGTAACCGCTTCCTGCCGGAACGTCGAAGTCCGACTGAATCATCACGCCTTCTTGGTTCAGCACGTCATCGAAGCCGAGATCCTGAGCACCCTTATGGGGGATCACGATCCGCTGCTTGCCGGACTGCTTGTTGAGGTAGGCGTAGTACAGGTCGCCAGCGAGGAGGTACAGGTCGGGACGACCTTCAATCCCTGCGCCGTGGGTCAGCCAGATCGTGGACTGACGCATGGCTCGCTCACAGTTGGCTTCCCAAGTGCCAGCACTGGTGCCCCATGCCGCGCTAGCTCCGTAGTTGATGAGCTTGGGCGACATGAAGTCGTACTCGGCATCGCCGTTACCATCCGGCCAGTCGGTACCAATATCCGCGTTCGGAGCAGTGACGCCCGAGGTCGTTGACCACGTGCCACCCTCGTTGCCGACTTCGGTCGATTTGCCACCGTAGGTATCGCTCGGTTTAGCAACCCGGTCGGCATTCACCGTGGTCCCGGTGCCCATGAAGGATTCAAGACCGTGGAGACGGTTCTCGTTTCCTGAGGCGTAACCGTCAGTGAACAGCTCACCACAGAACTTGTTGTTGAGAGAACGCATGAGCTTCGGCATGATCTTGTCATACCGACGAACGATGGCGAGTGCGCCGTCGTTCATCAGGCGTTCTTTCTCGGTCATCAGGTCAGTCGCCTTGTATCCACGCCAGTCAATCTGCAACTGGCGATAGAGGTCGTGACGACTGAAGTTCAGAGTACCGCCGTCGCCATAGGCTTCGACCGGCTGCTCCTTGAACTCGATGTCCCAGTTGCACTGGTAAGACGACTCGTTGAACTTGATGCGCCCCTTCTTCTTGAGAAGGGCAAGCACAAGACGTTTCCGAATCGTGTTGTCGGCGGCACCCGAGAGATACTTGGGTGCTGTGGTGTGAATAACACCAATCCACTCATTTGCCACGGTTTATCTCCTAGCCCGTTTGTTGAATCAGTCCCATGTTCATCATCTCAGGTAACGCCATGTCCATGAAGGAGAGGTTCTCGTTCTGGGCCATGCCTGCCTCGGCTGCACTCGCTACCGTCGCGTCCCTATTCGGTGAGTATCCGGGATACCCCGGCTGTGATGCCTGTTGCTGGGTGGCTCCCTGAACGAACGTCTGGGGGGCCGGTTGCTGCTGGTACTGTTGTTGCTGTGACATCTGCTCATAGTATTGTTGATTAGCCTGTGCTGCGTAAAGGTCTCTTTCGACCATACCTAAGGCATACTGCTGAATTCTCTCAGGTTCCGACATTCCGCCGGAGCGTGCCTCGGAGGCATAGTGCTTCAGGGCATGCCCTTGCTGGGTCAAAACCTCTTCGCCGGAGTTCGGATCGTACTGGATGTTTCCACCCGGATCCATCACGTAAAATCTCTCCGCGTTGTCAGCGAGGAAGTCGGTGACCTGATTGTTGGTCTGGTCCTGACCCATTCGCTGCTCGACCACGCTGTCCGCCACGTCGGCCACCCACTCGCTCAACCCTTCCTTCATAAAGTCGTAAGGGTTGTCCCAGAACCTCTGGCCCTGACCACGGAGCCAGTCGCGGTACTCGTTCGCCTTCTGGGCGACCGCTGGGTTCACGTGCTCGTTGACCGGCACATAGGTGCCCGTCCCTGAATCAACCCGGAGGAGGTTGTCCCACCCCTTGTCGAACTCGGGAGGATTCCAAGCCGGGATAACCTCTTCTTCGTACATCGGCTCGGGAGGAGCTTCCTGAACAGGCTCCTCGTACTGCGGCGGGGGAGCAGAACTCTGCTGGAGATACTGCTGGCCGTACTGGGCCATCTGCTGAAGTTGCGGCAGGTCGTTTAGCTGGGCCAGACCCGATTCGATTGTCTCGATGAACTGATCATCGCTCTCGAACCCCGTGGTGTCGTACCCGCGAGACTCGAAGGCACCGCGAATCGAAGCTGCTTCCTGTGGTGGCGCACTGTACGCCAACTGCTCGGGCGGCGGAGCCTCTGGTTGAACTGGGGCGGCCTGCTGAAGCTGCTGTTCGGTAAACTGTCCGTTGTCGCCTTGGATTTCACCTGTTGACATAACTTGTCCCCTTTCAGACATTGTTCTGGTTTGCCGGTTGTAACCTAAGGCCGTTTCGTTGCCAACCTTATTCTCGTCATGGAGGACGAAAGTGGGCCACAAGGAAGAAGCGAATTATACCCCCACCCCGGAAGAGATTGTGGAAGTGTGCCGCAAGATCCGAGAGGGGTGGTCTGAGGATAAGTGGGCCAAGCAGTCTGGAGCTACGCCTTGGGCCCTGCCACAATTATCTGACCCCGGTGCGACACAGGATAGAATACAATGAGCCAAGAGAACTTCGAGAAGGTGCTGGCGGAGATGGCGGCCCTGCACCACAAGAAGAACAAGGACTACGGGACAGACGAGGATCCATTTGCAAACGTCAGGGCTAGCGAAGAATTCGGGATCCCCGACTGGCTGGGAAGCATCGTAAGAGCCAACGACAAGATGACGAGACTCAAGACATTCGCCCGGAAACGCCACTTGGCAAATGAGACGGTTGAGGACAGCCTGTTGGATCTGGCCAACTACGCCGTGATCGCATTGGTACTTTACCGACAATCGGAGATATCTCATGGAGGAGCCGAGAGTCACGAGGCCGGGCATTCACAACCCTAAGGGGGGAGTCAATGTCTAGGCATATTCCATGGACGGAAGCCGACACGGATGCCCTGACCCGCATGAAGGAGGAGGGGCTGCCAAGAAGACAAATAGCCGAGCGGATGGGACGGTCCTACGGATCTGTGGCGAACAAGCTGCAATCCCTTGGCATAGGGGCGGCGGCTGCGAAGGCGGGGCCACTGGTCCAAGATGAAAAGTTCGAGCACTCCGTCAAGGGGGACTCGGCCAGCGTCACCTCTGTCTCCGAGAGGATCAGGACTCCCGCTGACGCTCTGGCCTATGCCGAGATCGACACGGATGTCTGGAGCGTCGAGCGGCAGACTGTCAACTCGTGGGAAGCGGCGGCCAAGACGGATGACGGCATTCAGGCCATCACCCTGTGGCAGGTCAAGCTGCAACTAAAAAGGAAGGCCTCGAAATACATCACGGACGGGCTCGATGCCATCTTCAAGAAGATGGAATCACACAAACCGGTCAGTCCGACCCCGAGGAAGAAATCGACCAAGGATCCCCACATGCTGGAGGTCAGCCTGTTCGACTCGCACTTCGGAAAACTCTGTTGGTACTCGGGGAAAGAGTTCGACTCCGGCAAGGCGTCCAAGCTCTACCTCGATGCGGTGGATGAGCTGCTTGAGAAGACCTCGGCTTGGAACGTCGAGTTGGTGCTGTATCCAATCGGGAACGACTTCTTCCATGTCGATTCTTGGAAGAACACCACGACCAAGGGGACGCCCGTGGACGCGGACGCTCCCTTCCAGCAGGTCTTCGAGATCGGCGTGGCGGCGGTGATCAACGCCATCGACCGATGCCTCTCCACCGCCCCGGTCAAGCTGCTGTGGGTTCCGGGAAACCACGACCTGAGTACGTCGTGGTACCTCATGAGGGTTCTCAGTGCGTGGTACAAGTCGAACAAGAATGTCGAGGTCGATATCGACCCGCGCCCGAGGAAGTATATTCACTACGGGGTCAACCTGATCGGGTTCACCCACGGAAACGAGGAGCAGCACCGGGATCTGCCAGCCATCATGGCCGGGGAGGTTCCTAAGGAGTGGGCCAACTCGTCTTGGCGAGAGTTCCACACCGGGCACTTCCACCGGGCCAAGCAGATCGTGGTCAAACACACGGACGAGTTTGGCGGGGTTCGGGTGCGGACGCTGCCGTCACTGTCAGGAACGGACTCGTGGCATTACCAGAAGGGTTACGTGAACAACCAGCGTGCCGCCGAGGCCTACCTCTGGAACAAAAAGGACGGCTATGCGGGCCACCTCTCTGCGAACATCAGAAACAGGACCGGGTGATCACCAGACTCCGGGTATCATGGACTACCTACTCAAGATGTTCCGGGGAGACAGAAATGAACCCTAGCCAATTCTTCGACTCCATCGCCATCCAGCCTGAGGACTACGAGAACCTGACCGTGGAGGAGGCCTACAGGACCGGCCTTGAGATGGGGTGCTTCGTGCAGTCCGTCTCTATTGCCCAGACCATGGAGGGCTCGTGTGCGATCAGGATACCCAGCGACCGTGCAGGAAGGGCGAAACAGTTCCTTGAAGATTCCGACATCGAGCACAGCTTTTCTTGGATCAACGATGACGTGATGCTCGTCAGGCTGACGGACTAAACCAGTTTTCATGGCGGGGTTTCTGGATATCAAAAAACCTTTGCCTCTACTCAAGGAGGAGTTAGATGCCAATTTTTCGAGTTGTCCACCTGATTGATCCATCGAGCCGAGACTGGATCATGGACTCACTGGCAATTTGCTGTGTCACCATCTTCGCCTGCTCCATCATCATCGCCGCTGGGAGGTGCCGATGCTGCAAGAAGAACCACTGAAAAAACGGATCCTCTGGGAGGCCATCTGGTTCTGGATTGCGGCGGTCAGTGCATACGACCTGTACCGCTGTGTTCATGACGGCGAGGCCTTCATCGAGTTCGAGGTCAACCCGATTGTCCGCGCCATCATCGCATGGTCAGGCGGAGACATTTCCTTCTTCGCGGGCTTGAAAAGCCTAGGAACCACTGTTACGCTAGCGTCTCTTATCAGGCTCAGGAAATTCAAGTACGTGTGGTTTATCATGTGGTCAATAGCCGTGGTACAGTTGCTGGTTGTTGCCAGCTACTGTCCGTGGCTTGGTTTGTTTGGGTGAGAGCCCTGTCCGAGAAGAGGTAGAGAGAATGAGTGATCAGAACGTGGTGAAGCTGACGGGAATCGTCAGGGAGAAAACGACCAAGACGGTCGGCAAGCGGGACACGCTCCTGCTTGAGGTTCTCCTAGGTCAGGAAGGGACGGGCTGGGATGGCCAGCCCCAGCTCACCGTGATCCCGCTTCAGGCTCTCGGTCGCAAGGCCGAGGAACTGGATCGCCAGATCACCGAGGGTGCAAAGGTGGCCGTGGTAGCCCACCTTGAGGGGAGGGAGTGGGAAGGACGCCACTTCCTCAACGCCACCATCGACCGGGTCGATGAGACCCAGTCAGTGGCTGCCCCGGCGCAGCCAGAGGAAACTCAGGAGGAGATTCCGTTCTGAGTCAGGATGACTCGCAGCCCGCCAGAGCGGGCTGTTTTTTTATGGAGAAAAAACATGGACGACGATGTCAGGAAATGCCCGGTCTGCGGGGAGGCACCAGATCTGATCGAAACCACGGTCCTAGAGAGCGGAGGAACCATCGGTGCGGTACACTGCCGAAAGTGCCACTACGCCGCGACATCCTCCACGACGCAGAAGTCAATCGACCTGTGGAACAGGATCGACCCGAGCCGATACAAGGAGGAGTAGGTCACCAACTCTGGCGTCGCAGAATTGCAGAAGGCGTGCCCATCCCAGCCCGTAACAGGTTCGTTCGCCACGTGGGGTCTTCGGGCGGATAGCCCCCGGTAGGCGTCGGAGAAGGGAAGGAGGGATAGAGGCTACGTGCCTGCTCCCCTCCCGGTCCACCGGCCCAATTTTTCAAGCTGCCGGGCAGGGGGCCTTCCCCCATAAACCAATTCCCATAGGCGCGGTCGGACAACTTTTGGAAACGCTGCTGGTTGGGCGGCATAAATCGTGCGCCGAGCAACTGCGGGAGGTTTTCGGGGCTATCCGTGTACTGGAAGGGGCTGTCTACTCCGGGCACCAGATCGGAGAACGCTCTGTGCGCAGCGGCTGAGGAGTTCTCGAACCGGGGCGTGAAGTCTTCGAGATACGACCTCCCCCGTGGCCCACCCATCAGCATTCTGCTCCGAGAAATCTTCTTGTCACTTGGCGTGATCCGGTCCTCTCTTTCCCACTGAGCTCCCAAGAATTTTTTCACGAACGGCTCCGACCCCGGCTCTTGCTCGAACATCTCCCCCTCTTTAGGTTTGTTGTACGCTGTCATCAGGTGGTATTCTTTACCAAATTCAGCCTCCGGCCTAGGGCCAGCTTGGCTCAGGATATCCCCAAATGTGTACTGGGAATCAAGGCTGGTTCCTGACAGGTAATGCTCCCTCCCCTTATCGAATTGTGATCGTAATAGATCCTGAAGATCCATCTCCTGCTGGATGTCATCCATCTTCGCCCTCGTCTTGCCCCGGGCGATGCCAGTCATTTGGGCCGTGTATGCGTTTGCGTTTTGCTGCTGGTTGAACTTCTGGTAGCTCGCCTCTCTGGGTGACAGTTTTGCCCTGTTGCGATTCCCCATTTCGGCTTCGTATGCCGGGAGGGAGAATGTAGACTGCGGAAGATCAACACGTCGGCCCGACCCTTCGATTTGCTTTCGCAACCTTTTGGCTGCACTCGTTCTGGCACGCATTGCCGAGGCACCTACGCCCGGCAACGAACTCGCCCTTTTGCCAGCCGGGATCGGAGCCATCCATGAAAACGGAGGGGTGCTAGCAGCCATGTCGTGTCTCCCGTGAAAGGTACTGAAAAGCATACCACAACTTGCACCTGTTTGGGCTCGGTACATACCCACCCCGTGCAAGACGGAATGGGTAGGCATCCTGCACCCGCTCTGGGACGGCAGCACACCCTCCGGTGGTGGCTTTTTTACGTCGTTCTTCCGGTATCCCCGACACGACGCTCAACCCTGCGATCCAGCCCGGACGTGGCCACACGACTGGGAGTTGAGAACAGCAGCCCCCCTTCTCTGTGGCGGGAGCAACCATCAGCATGCACCTCAGTGCGACGGGACTGTGCTGAGCAGCCTCTTGATTGGCCGTGGTACAGGAGCTTCTACACGAAGCCCACCACCACGTCAACAAAGAAAAATCCCGGACCCAAGTTACCACGACCCGGGGTCCGGGATTCGAGAGCGCCGTCGTGTCGAGGTGCAAGACACAACAGCCCCCTTGTACCAAACTGGGGCTGGAATGCAAGAAGGTTTTTGATACTCTTCGATGAGGAACGCCCCCCCCCTTGTTAAAAAATTTTGAGGGCAATATGCCAACACTAGACGAGATGCTCGGTAGCACCGGTGCCGCTCTTCCGTTGACCAACTCGATCATGTTCGACGAGGCGGGGCAGCCCATCCCCGGCATGGATATCTACACGGCTCAGCGGGAGAGACGACGCAGGGCTCGCACGGGGCGGCCCATGACCGGGGCGATCCCCGCAGAACGCCCCATGAGGAGCACAGCCCGTCAGGGCAGGGCTAACCGCAAAGCCATGATGCGGCAGGCCCGGGCGAATAAGAAGTACGATATGCGGCAGGCTCGGGCACAGAAGACGGCCATGATGAGGAATGCCCGGTGGCAGAAGAAGGCCATGATGCGGGCTCGCCGGGCAGGATACAACTGGCAACCGTAGACCTGCATCCGGCAGGGTTGCCGTAACGCCTTAGGAGAGCCAAGCAATGGGCAAAGCAAAAAGCCTGTTAGAATTGATCAGCGGGATAAGCAAGAGCCGGAAGGTTGTTTCTCGCCTGCCTCGGCCTAAGTCTCTAGCCGCCAGCTTGGGCTTAGACGAGGTGGCCTTGAAGAAGTCTGGGCTTCTGCTGCCGCCCACAGAGGACAAAGTCAGGCTGTTCCGGGTGCAGGGAAGCGGAGGAAACGAACTGGGCCATGGCATTGGGCTGGACCGTGAACGCGCTATGGGGAGGTGGTTTCTCGAAGACCCCCGCTTGACTGAATTCTACTCGAACAGGTTCCGTCCGTCTAAGTATATGGATGTGCCTCAGCAGGCGGCTCCCCACGAATTGACATTTACAGACTTCGCAAGGGGGCCCCACGAACAATACCGCGTCTCCAACATGGTACGTCCGAGACCACAAAAGCCGCCATACAGTATGCAAGACGATCCACGGTCCTTCAGCAAAATGCCCAATCATGAGTTTTTCCTCCCCCGGGGAGGGTTCGACCTCGGCGGCCAGATCGGGCTAGAGGGCATAGATATGGACCAGACCAAGGCCCTCCTAGAACACCTGAGCAAGCAGCAGGGCGTGAGAATCAGGTAAGACACGCCGCTGACCTCCGAAATAGCGTGTCACTTTGGCACACTATTTACCCACGGATGTTAGACTGGGTGCCTTAGGTACGCACGGGGTACACTGAAATCGTGCAAAAATCCCACGGCTGGTAGATATAGACTATTGAGGACCGCCGGGGGGGCAAGGGGGGCTAACTGTAAGAGGTTGCCAGACAAGCACTTACAACAACCCTTACCGAACGTTGGCGTTTTTGACTACCCAAAACCCTTAACTACCAATGCCGGTAACAGATACAGAGTTGTCTTACTATCAAAGACAAGAACAAACAACAGGTAATGGTGGCTTGTCTTACCCCTCTGAATCACCGGTTCTTGGGATCTCTCTCATCTAGACCGTTGTTTGGATCTGAGTCCAATCTCAAAAGCCTGAACAAAGTGAAGGCTTTTGAGATTGGACTCAGATCCTTCTCTTACGGTCTAATGAGAGATCCCGAGAACCGGGGATTCTCTCCCCCAATTTTTTCCTGTCGTCGATGGGACAATGGGGCAACAGTCGTGGTTCAGGAGATTTTGCTATGAAGAATCCCATCAATGCTCTGACCAGTGGAGACTTCGATGCTCTGCCAAAGGACTTTGGTCTTGCCAGTGCCAAAGCTCTGTGGTTGAAGGACAAGATCACAGAGGAGCAGTTCGACAAGTTCATTGACCATCTAGCCAGTGCTAGAAAGCCTGAACGTCGGTCTGCTGACCTGAGGTTCAAGGTTGGAGAGAAGAACTGGATCTCTCTGTCTGGTGGCTATCTTGGAGTGGCTTACCAGAGACCGGTGACGATGAAGGCCAACACTCTACTGACACTGTTGACCCATCATCGAGACGAGATTCTGGAGAGTCTCAAGGAAGCCATGGAGGGAGACTACGACATTCAAACCAGAGATGGTGAGAAAGGCAACTACAATGTTCTCTTGAAGGGCACTGTGGTTGTCGGTTCGGCAAACGACAAAGCTCAGATTGAG
>Ga0209757_10000101_pt1 | contig 24084 bp, 37 predicted proteins | sample ETNvirome_6_1000_FD_185472 | JGI IMG/M metagenome (GOLD analysis project Ga0209757, IMG submission 185472) | Marine viral communities from the Pacific Ocean - ETNP_6_1000 (SPAdes) (version 2) | ecosystem: Environmental > Aquatic > Marine > Oceanic | place: Pacific Ocean | collected 2013-06-19 | reverse complement strand
TATACAACGTAATTATCGCTAAATAATACTTTTGTTAATTTATATGTATTCCCTTTTATTAGGGTTACCTCTGTAGTGTTGTTTAAATTTTTCATGGTGTTTAGTTTTATTATTATTATTATTATTATTTTATTCTTTGTTTATTAAGTAAAGTTTTATATCTTTGTAAGTTTTACCCTATTACATTTATTAATTGTTTATAAGTGTTTAGATACTCTACTCTATACCTATAAACTGTTATATCTTTTCTCTTTAACCTTCTTTCTAATTCCTTCATTCTTAATCTTAGCATTTTTTTCATGTTGTTTGTTTTTAGTTTGTATTATTGTTTGTTTGTTTCTACAAATATATGTTATTAAATAAGTATTAACCTAATTTATTTGCATTTATTTTTCATTTATTTTTAGTTTTGTAGTGTTTATAGTGTTTGTAGGGTGTAATTTTTTTACGGTTTTTTTACTGATTATTGTTGTTTTTGTGAAAATTGAGCTCTTTTTGTCGGTTTGTTTTTGGTTGTGGCTTAAAATTTTCTACACCTAGAGACTAAAAAAGTAATCAATTATGCTTATTATTGTGGTACTGGATAACCTTAATAGAATCAGTTATGAGCAACAAAAAGAAAAAAGAAGTAAAAGAGGGTGTAGAAGTCGCAAAAGTCTCTTACAAGGGACAAATAGGTGGTTATAGACCGAATTCAGGTAGACCGAAAAAGTCGGATGAATTAGCAATGATCGAAAAACTCAAACCGTTAGAGGCTGCAGCGCATATCCAACTAGCTCAACTAGTAGAGGATGGTAACATTCGAGCAATTGAACTATACTTTTCTTACATGTACGGCAAACCAAAGCAAATTGTAACAGTTAAGCAAGATAAAGACGATACAAAGCAAGTCTTTAAGATAGGGGGCAAATCGATTGAGTTATGATAGTTTTGTACGTGTTGGCGTGTGTAGTGTGTTGTATGGTGGTGCTAGTGTTGTTTAGTGTTGTCTTTGTTGCAGTCAATAGTCGCCAAACAACGACAAGCAATAACGCTTGTAACAATTGCACCAACGACACAACACCGCTGCAGCGATACCCATGTGTAGTATGTAAACACAGCCTATTGATAACAAGCCACCAAAAGCCTGCAAACGGTACAAAGCGCAACGAATAGTCAAAAACAGCCGTTTTAAGAGGTTCAAATATAATCAACGTACCACCCCCACCCCTTCTAAAACGCTACCGTTGTTTGCTGAGTGCCGACACCCCCACACAAGAATAATTACAAAATCCGTTTTTCAGGAAAAGTGCCTCCTAAATTTTTTGTAAAATAGTAAGCTGGTATAAAAATAATTATTATATTTGCGTGGTAGTTGAGGTTAATTGTCTCATGCAAAAGGTTTCTACATTCCTGCTACCATTCTTTACTAACGATGTAGAATAAAAACAATGTATATGAAAGATTTTAATTTTGAGAAAGCGGAACATTACTTACATTTGGCGCGAGAGGCATCCTATATCGACGTTCAGTTGGAGGCAAATATTTTGGTACGCATAAGTAAGATGATAATGGAGTATAATACTGGAGATAAAAAGTAGGTATGGATATACTACCAGCAATAATAGATGTATTACAATCAAGTGTATTAGTATATTTAGTATTTAAAAACAAATAACAATAAAATAACTATGAGCGAATTTAACAAGAGAGTAGAAAGTAAGAAGCGTATTCAAGATTTAGGCATGGCAATATCTGAGACGGTTTCTGCATTTGCGAAAGACAATCCTGACTTGCGTGTGAGCGAGATAATGGCTGTAGCGATAGGTATGGTCAATGCTGAGAACGATTTAGTTTTGAAGGGTCAAATATAAAATAATTTATGGGTAGATTAGAATCATTAGAGGCTATAATGAATAGTGTAAAGAGTACTATGAGTATGAGAACGGAGTTTGACTTCATGTGTTATACGGATGGTATGTTTTGTTATGGATATATTGAAGGGGATAAGTATTACGAGATGAATATTATCGGGGATAATACGATGATGAAGGAGATGAGTATAAGGGCTTTGATAAATGTGAGTCGGTTGAGTTATGTGAGTTATAGTATTTACACTAACTATGAGGATGGGGTGTTACGTCAGTCAGAGTTGGTTGCGAGTTGGAGTGCAAATGCAGAGACAAGTTTGAATTGATATGCGAAAAGACGATAAATATAGTTTAAAAAAGAAGCGAGATTTTCATAAAAAAAGAAAAGAGTATTACGACAAGAAGTTAGATGCGATAATCAAAAAAGAGAAGTTGATAGGTTTTAAGCAGTTTGATTAAAAGAAAAATACAATAAATGGCAGAAGAAGTCTTATTTGAGAGTTTTCCTAAGCAAGAGGAGTTTATTGAAGCTATTTTTAGCGAGAAATACAACTTTATCATGTATGGGGGAGCTATAGTATAGCCCCTCTTTGGTAACTTAGGGGGGCAAAACATTCGTGGGGGCAAAACTTTCGCAGGGATAGGAAGTCTACTGTTACTATGCAAGAAATATCCGGGCAGTAAGTGGGCGATAGTAAGGGATTCGCTGCAGACATTGAAGAGAACAACGATACCCTCGTTCAAGAAGGTATGTCCTGAGAGTTTCATAAAGAATTTCAACCAAGAGATGCAGATAGTAACATTGGAGAATGATAGTCAGATATTATTTTTTGGTGAGAACTATGCTGATGACAAGGACTTGAATAGGTTCAAGGGTTTAGAGGTGAATGGGTTCTTATTGGAGGAGATGAATGAGTTGCAGGAGTTAACATTTTACAAATGTATAGAGAGGGCAGGTAGTCATATATTAGATATTAATCCTAAGCCTTTGATATTGGCGACTTGTAATCCGAGTAACAATTGGGTAAAGGAGAAGGTGTATAACTTGTGGAAGTCTAACACCTTACCTGAGAACTGGTTGTATATTCCGAGTAAGATTACTGACAATCCACATATACCTGCAGAGTATTTGGAGAGTTTAAAGAGTATGCCGAGATATGAGTACGAGGTTTTTGTTAATGGGAATTGGGATTTACAGCAAAAAACAGGGTTAGAGTTCTATAAGGAGTTTAATTTGGACGACCATGTGAAGAAGGTGGAGTACAGACCTGATTTACCGATATGGTTGAGTGTTGATGAGAACGTTCATCCGTATTTCGGTTGTAGTGTGTGGCAGGTAGAGGGCAAAGTGGCGACACAGATAGATGAGTTGTGTATGCGGAGTCCTAACAACACAGTAGTTGGGTTAGCAGATGAGTTCACAAGGAGGTACAGGAGTCATATATCGGGAGTATTGATAACAGGTGATGCAACGAGTAACAAACAGGATGTGAAGATTGAGAAGGGGTTCAACTTATTTACTTTGATTAGGAACGAGTTGAGTGATTTTCGACCAAGTTTGAGGCAGCCTAAGAGCAATCCGAGTGTTTATATGAGGGGTCAGTTCATCAATACTTGTCTGTATAGTAATTATGATGGCATACAGATAGTGATAGGAGAGAATTGCAAGGAGAGTATTAATGATTGGGTGAACACTAAGCAAGATAGTGATGGTACAAAGCACAAGAAGAAGATAGCAGATAATATGACAGGAGTAAGGTTTGAGGAGTATGGACACATGACAGATACTGGAGATTATTTATTAACGACAATTTTCGCACAGAGTTTCATAAGGTATCAGGGTAAAAGTGTTGTTCCTAAGATGAATTATGGATTAGATACAAAAAGGAATAGGTTTTAATGAAAAAAGTGTTATATTTGTGCTTTCATAGTTTTTTGGTTTAAAGGCAATTAACCTCAGTTTCTCCATAGGCTGAGGTTTTTTGTTTTTTTTTAGTTACAAAAAGAATATGATGGCATAAATAATGTATATTTTTGTCTTATGGCTAGATTTTTATTGGATTCTGACTATGATAGCATTATAAAGAGTGCTGATTTGGCTCAAATAACGGACGGTGTAAGCCAAAACTTATTGGATGCGGAGATAAAAGCAGTATCAAGACTTAGGTCTAAATTACTACAAAGATACTTGGTAGATATAGAGTTATCTGTAATGGATGATTATGATGCAGCGACGCATTACCGAACAAAAGAACGTGTATTAACTGGTTCAGTTATAGACTCTGTAAAAGAGTTTGACAGGTGGGTTAGTACGACAGCTTATGAAGTAGGAGATATAAAGACAGATGGTAACGGATATGTATATACCGCTTTACTAGCTTCGACCAACAAGGTGCTAACTAATACTACGTATTGGTCGCCTATGATTAATATCGTGAACTCGAACGCAACGTATTGGAATGTATCTACAGATAACCGTTATCCTTTGTTTCTTGAGGTGGTAATGGATTTTGCATTATACAATTTATATTCAAGGATTAATCCAAGAAACATACCTGACTTGAGGAGAGATAGATACAGCGAGTGTATTGATTTAGTAGATTCGTGGGAGAGTGGTAAGTGTACGGCAGAGGTCTTAGAGAGAAATACTGACCAACAAGGGTTGTCAATAACTTACGGTAGCAGTAGAGATAAGCAATCAAACTTTTTTTAGATGAATATCAAGAATTATTTACCAAAATTTTTAAACTTCGAAGAGAAGCAGCCTAAGAGTTCTGTATTGTTGAACAAGGTAAAGCTTGAACAGCAATTAGCAAGGGTAACTCAAAATGCGCAGAGTTTTAAGTTAGCTTTAAGTGCAGCAGAGAGTGTAGAGTATCCTAATAGGTACTTATTGACACAAACTTACCAACAAATAGTATTGGATGGTCAGATGCAGAGTGCAATGTTGCAGAGAAAGATACGTGTATTAGGACAGAAGTTTAACTTGGTAGATAGCGAAGGTGTTATAAACAGGGAGAAAACAAGGGAGTTAAATCAGAAATGGTTCAGCAAAGCGTTGGACTTAGCTATGGATTCTAAGTTTTGGGGTTATAGCTTGATACAATTTGGCTCAATCAAGGATAGTAAGTTTTTATCGGTAGAATTAGTACCGAGAATATATGTTGTACCTGAGTTTAGTATCGTAAGAGAGACAACGGCAACAGTAACAGAAGGAGTAAATTACACTAAGCCACCATACTCGAATTGGGCGGTAGGCATAGGTGATAAAAGAGATTTAGGTTTACTTATGAAGTGCGCACCCTACATAATTTGGAAAAATAGTGCTATGGGCGCATGGGCTGAGTTTACCGAAATATTTGGCAGTCCGATAAGGGTTGTAAAGACAGATGTCAACGATGACAAGACAAGATTGAACGCTGAGGCTATGATGGCTAATATGGGTGCTGCTACTTGGGCTGTATTAGGCTTGAACGATGAGTTCAGTATATTACAGACTAATAGAAGTGATGCGTATCAGGTGTTTGACGAGATGGTTGACAGATGTAATAGTGAGATTAGTAAGATTGTATTAGGTCAGACAGGAACAACAGAGGAAAAGAGCTACGTAGGTAGTGCTGCAGTACATCAAGATATTGCAGAGATGGTAGGTCGTCAAGATTTGATAGACATGGAGTTTACTGTTAACGACCAGTTCTTGCCAATGTTCAATAACTTAGGTTTTAACTTTGAGGGTTTAGAGTTTAAGTATGACATGAATGAGGTTCTTCCATTGGGAGAGCAAGCTAAGATAGAGACAAATATGATGCCTTATGTTAAGTTCAATAAGGAGTATTTGGAGAAGAAATATAAGATGGAGATTGATGAGATGATTGAATTGAAAGAGGAGATGTCAGGCAATCCAGCTAAAAAACCTAACAACATATGATATGGTCGAAGGTTTTAGATTTCAAGGTTTAGAGAATAGATCGAAGGCAGCGATGCGTAAGGCTATATCTTTGATAGGTATAAGTGCAAGGGAGTTCTTTAAAGGTCAGTTTTATCAAGAAGGTTTTACAAACAGAGGTTATGTAAGATGGAAGGATAGAAAAAGGAAAGCTAGTCATCCAATATTGACTAAGAGTGGTGCATTAAGAGATTCGATAAAGTCAAAGACAAGTAAGGCAGCGTTAACAGCGACAGTCTTTACAACTTTAGAATACTCTGAGATACACAATGAAGGCTCTCCTGATGGTGGAATAGGGAAATTACCACAAGGTGGAACATTTAAGATGCCTAAGAGACAATTTATAGGCGATAGTCAGAAGTTGGATAAAGGTGTTGAGATGATAATTGAAAACGAGATTGATAATTTATTTATATAATGCAAGCAGATTTATTTAGTGCAATAAAAACAGAGTTAGAGACAATATCGTCTTTACAGCACGTTGCGTTGTGGAATAATCAGTTTTCTAATGAGAATATTGAGATAGCACACGACTATCCTAATGCGTTCATAGAATTTGCGAATATAGAGTATTTTGACTACGCTAACGGTATGCAACGCTACGAGATGGACGTTGTGATACACATGGGCTATAAAAGCTTTAATACGGACGATACGGCTGTTTTTACAGTAAAACAGTTGATATATGATAAGTTGAACGCATTTAGTAGTACAACTGCAGCGTTTGACACACGATTATTAAGAAGAAGTGAGAGTGTTGACTATAATCATGGTGATATGCAAGACTATCAGTTGGTATTTAGAGCAACAGGTAAAGATTACGGAGTAACAACATTACCGGGTATAGATGCAACTGTAACAACATTGATTACAAACATAGACCCACAGATAACTAACACAATAATAAGAACCGATAAACCTATAGAATAATGGCAATAACAGTAACTTTAGTAGGAACAGATTTAAAAATAAGCGAAGGTGGAGTAATATCCTATCGTCCGTTTTCTGATGTAACGCAACGTGCAATTGGCACAACAATTGAATTATACGAAAACGGTAAAAAGTTTAGAGCAGACCTAGCAAGTGATTACGCAAACCCAAGCGGAACGGCAGAGCAAATATGTGACGCAATAAGCGAGTTATCGGCTGGCGGTTCATTGGGAGATGTTGAAGCGAACGTAAAATCGAAGATAAATAGAATAAAGGGAGCAGCTAACTACGCAGCAGCACTTACTTACAATTCAACAGAGCCGACGAACGTCGAAACTATAACGCACACAGGAACAACAGATTTAGGATCGGAAACGATAACGGAGACACTAACATACGTTAACCCGCAGTTAGTAGATAGCAATATAACTAATATAACTTATTCATAATGGGATATACTTACAACCCTGTAGAGGGTATCTTGCAAAAGAAAGGAGCAACGGCTGCAAATATTAAAAAGCGATGGAACTACACAACAGAAGATAGTAATAGTTCGTCGTTTTCGTCTGACACGCCTCAATTGTTTGTGCTATTAAATGACGGGACAAGTCAAAGAAGTTTTAACATAGTAGATACAAAAGGAAATTTAGACGTTACTAACAACTGGTATGATGTAAGCGGTATTTCAAATGATTCAACGTTTTTAGTTCGTGCGGAGATTACCGGATCGTCGGACATGGAGGCTAATTTAATGGTTAGATTTGTACCCGATTTTGGCGTGCCTGGAACGTATTTTGATAAATACACAACCAATGTAAAAGTTAAAGACGAGTTTCTTTATGAATTAGCTTTTAGAGGCTTTTTAAATGAAATCGACGCAATACAGATAGGAGCCTTAACAGATAAAAACGAAACACTAACAATTGCAAACGTTTACTTAGAAATTGACGAGATAGTATAATTATGGCAAGAAGTATAGACACAATCGCTAATGCGATGATAGCAGCTAAAGAAGCTGATAGTAACTTAGCAGGACTAACTAGCGCAAGTAGAACAGCTATTTGGAGGTTGTGGATATACATTGTGGCTGCAGCGATAAACATATTTGAGCAATTACAAGATGTGTACCAAGCAGAGATTGAGACGATAGCTGCGACTGCAATACCCGGAACATTGAATTGGGTACAAGACAGAACATTCAGATTTCAGTACGACACGACTGTTCCACAAGTATTAGAGATAAACAGCGACTTAGAGCTTGTTTATCCATCTGTAGTTGATACGTATAAGATAGTAACTAGATGTAGCGTTGTAACGAACATAGGCAAGCTTGTGAGTATTAAAGTTGCTAAAGATACAAGTGCTACAGATGATACTCCAGTACAGTTAAGTGCAGCGGAGGAGAGTAGCTTGACAGGTTACTGGAACTTAATAGGTTTCGCAGGTATTACATACGCTATAGTAAATAAGGTGTCCGATAAAATTAGCATTACAGCAACAATATACTATCAAGGTCAATACTCTGCTACAATAGATACAGATGTTGAACTAGCATTAAACAACTATTTAGCATCTATACCGTTTGATGGTAAGGTGAGAGTATCTAAGATTGAAGATACGATACAAGAAGTGGCTGGTGTAAACGACTATGTAATAAACGAGATTAGATGTAGAGATGATGCTACCACCTATTCTAGCGGTGTTAATATATTTGACTTGTCGGGTGGAGTTAATTTACGAATATACGCACCACAAGCAGGATATACTATTGAAGAGACTACTGCAACATACACATTTGCAGATACATTAACTTATGTAGCACAATAATGAGTTTTTACAAATTTAGTACAACTATATTTACCAATCAATTCTTGCCCTCTACAAAGAGGACATTGAAGCATATTGCATGGGTTAAAGCGTTATTGAGTCCAGTTCAATGGATTAGAGATACGTTTTTTGGTTATTACGCAGATGGATATACAGGTCAGGCTGTTGTTGCTTATAATTCAGCTTCAACTTATTCTGTTGGAGATATGGTGTTTTACGGTACTACGGTTTATATATGTATCTCAGCGAGTACAGGAAATTTACCTACCGATGTTACGTATTTTAGTGTTAAACAGTTTGCATTCGAGGAAGAGATACGTCACGCAGATAAAGGTGTTTATTACTGTATAAAAGATAATCCTAATGGAGTAGCACCTGTAGACCCTGAATATTGGGAGAAGTTGCAGAGCAATTTCATAGGTGTAAATGATAGGATAAGATTGAATGCTCAAGTGCTGAGTTTTGAGTATTTATTAAATCAATGGTTTGGAACTAATTTTAACTATCCAACATCAACAAACGATGTGTATATTACTCACAATACAGTAGATATTAATAGTTTTATTTATGGTACAACAGTAGCAACGAGTTCTGCTCACTACTTAACGGATGCAACACAACAAGAGTTCATAAACTATGACTATAGTTCAGCCCAGTATAACTACAATATAAACATACCTACAGCGATATATGATGGATTAAATCCTAGTGAAGCAACAGGTATAACAACAACGAAAACAGCAATAGTAAAGAACTTTGCAGATAAATATAATTTAGCAGGAATAACATACACAGTTTTAATATATTAATTATGAAACAGATAAATACTTCACTTATAACATTAACAGCAGGCTACCCACCAAGTAAAAAAGGATTAGACTTCTTACAAGAGGAGGCTAAAGAGGTGATGGCTGAGATAGTTCAAGGTCAAATAGGTGATACAGTAGTTGCTAATCAACCTTACGCATTGTATGGTTGTGTAAAGTCAGGTACTACACCGTTTGCTTATTCGGCAGGTGCGATATATTATAACGGTGAGGTTTATGAGTTTCCTGCTGTGGCTAGTTTAGCTATTGCAACAAATGACCGTTGTACTATAACTATAACTCCAGACCCCACTGCAGACCCTACAACAATGACCGATACAAATGTTGTAAATATGCACGATGTAAGAGCGATAGTTGTTGATGACAATGCAACAATAGCACCTGCTACACAGTTTAATTTTTCTGATATTATTTATATTGTAAATAATAGATTACTTATAAACGATTATGCAGTAGATACACCTATAACTGCTACATCATATACTTCATTGAAGTCAGGAACACTTGTAAGGAATAAATTTAAGAATGGAGATAAAATAGTATTAGAAGGGTTTTTAATCTCAACTAGCACAACCGTAGAGACTATTTATGCTAAGATTAACTTTGGCGGAGTAGCTATTAATGAAGGTTCTGTTGATACAAGTGTTTACACATTGGTTAACAAACATTATTACAAGGTGGTTATTACAAGAGTTAGTGCTACATCTATACATTGTGTTCAATATATTTCACACTTAACAAGCTCTACTACAGATAACTTGTCTACAAGCTTACACGATAGGGCTGTTATAACTGTTCCTAATATGGACACAAACGATAGCCTTATAGATTTACAAGGTAAGGTGTCAGCAGGAACAGCGAGTATAGTTGCTACAAGCTTTACAGCAGATTACGATAGACTTTAAAGATAATGCTTTGTGATTATTTCTTTGCCTAATTGGCTCTCAGTTCTACCTGTCCGTTCCAATTCTTCAAAGAATTTTCTCTTTGTTAATCCTTTTAGAAATATGGTTACTCTTGCTAGTGATTGCTCTTTTTTATCGGTTCTTTTGGTGGGGTTCGCCATTATTAGTCATTTGTTACAGACCAAACTAAAGCTAAACCCCATCCGATGAAAGTCCATCCAAAGAGAAGGTTTAAAATAAAGATAGCCAATACGTTGTTTTTTGAGTACCCAACAATAATTGGAATAAAGTAGATTAATAGTAGAATAATTAGTCCTGTCATAATTTTAGTTACAAATATGTAAATAGTTAGTTACAAAAACAAATATAATCAAAATATTATTACAAAATTTGTATTATGAATAAATTAAAATTCACGAATGTATTAGATAATGTAGCGACTATTAATCTCTATGGTTCTATTGGAGGTGAAGTTAACGGTACTTATATCGCAGAAGACATTAGTTATATTAACAAGCATAAGATTGCTGATGAGATTGAGATTAAAATCAACTCAATGGGAGGAGATGTTATAGATGGACTTTCAATATGTACTGAGATATTAAACTCAGAAGTAAATGTTACAACTGTTATTACTGGCATGGCTTACTCTATTGCAGGTGTTATCGCAATGTGCGGTCATAACAGAAAGATGACTGATTACGGTACATTTATGATGCACGATGTAAGTGGAGGTAACGGTAAGGAAGATGTATTAGATTTATTATCAAATTCACTAGCAAAAATATTTGAAGGTACTACACCTTTGACGTTAGAGAATACAAGAGAATTGATGGCGGTAGAAACATGGATGAGTCCTAAAGAATGTTTATCTAAAGGATTAATAAATGAGATTATACCAACAACAATAAAAAGACCTACATTAAGTAATGATGTAGAGTTATATAAATTTTACAATAAATTATTAATTAAAAAAGAAGAAATGTTAAAAATTAAAAATCAATTGAAACTTGAGGACAATGCTTCGGAAGAACTAATTGTTGAGAAAGTACAAGAATTGCAAAATGAAGCTGACATTGCTGTATCTGAAAAAGATGCAATGGAAGTTGAGTTGAAAGCAAAGAAAGATGAAATTGACGAATTAGAGAACAAAATCAAGTCTTTTGAAGATGCTGAAGAAGCTAAAATCGAAGCTGAGAAAATCGAGCTTATCGAGAACGCTGTAAAAGATGGTAAAATCAAAGAAGATTCTAAAGAAGCGTTTATTAACTCTCCAATGGGTTGTGATGAATTGACTAGCTTATTCAATGGTATCAAAACTTTACCTGAGTTTGCACTAGTTGTTACAGAGAACAATGCTCAAAAAGCTGAACGTGCTGATTGGACTTATGAAAAATGGGAAAAAGAAGATTCAGAAGGATTAGTTGATTTGCAGAAAAATGCACCTCACGAATTTGAAAGATTAGTTAATGCTATTGAAACAGGAATTAAATCTAAAAAATAATGGAACAATATAAAAGCACATTTGATGCTAATCCTCAAGCAGAGGTTTTATATGTAAGTGAAGATGGTAACATCTTTCTTTCTAAGAAACACGCTGAGAGTTATAAATTAGTTTCAAAAAACGATTATAAAGAGGTTGCTAAAAACGCTAAAGTTGAAGAAGCACCTAAAGAAGAAACTTTAATAAATAAAGTAATAAAGAAAAATAAAAATAAATCTAAAAACAAATAAAGATGTCAACAATTAACGCACCATTTGGAGCTGGAGAAGCTGTATCTATCGTAGCAGCAGGAACAGGCGGAACTCTAACAATATCAAATCAACTAACAGTAATCACTACTGCTACCTTAACAGGTAACTTAGCACTAGCTTTAACAGCAGGTTCTGAATTAAAAGCAGGAGCAATGGTTCAATTAGTTGCAACAACTAACGGAACTGAAACAGTAACTTTTTCAGTAGACATAGTTGCACCAGTAATAACAGGCTCAGCAGGAAAAACTGTAGCTCAAGCTTTCGTTTATAACGGAACAAAATTTTACCCGTGTGGGGCAAAAATTCAAGTAGATTAATAAATTAACAATTAAAAATTAAAATAAAATGGCTATTATACCAGAAATATGGGTAAAAGATGTACAAAATACCCTAAACGAAAACGCAGATTTTTTACCGTACTCGGTAGACCACTCAAGCTATGTTGCATTTGGAACAGTTCACATTCCACAATCAGGAGCTAATCCTTCTGTAAATGTTGCACCATCTTCATTTCCACTTTCAATCGTTGAGAGAACTGATACTGACCGTACTTACTCTATGGTTCAATATGCTCTTGATCCGTTGAGAATTGGTAACTTAGATGAATTACAAACTTCTTATGACAAACGTCAGTCGGTTATCGGACAGCAAATTGATACATTAACTCAAACTATCGGTGATAGAGTTGCAGTTAGTTGGGCAGCTAGTGGTTCTGACAACATCGTTGAAACTACAGGTTCTGCAGTAGCTACTTCTTTACCACCAAGTGGAACAGGTACTCGTAAAGCAGTTACTTTAGCAGATATTATCGAAATGTCTAAAAAATTAGACAAAGATAACGTGCCAAGAAAAGGTCGTAAATTGTTAATGGACACAGATATGTTTTGGGAATTAATGTCTATCTCTGATGTTTTAAGAGCATCTTACAATGGATTTCAAGGACGACCAAACGTATTAGAAACAGGTATTGTTGGTCAATTATTTGGCTTCGATATTATGATGAGAAATACTGTTGCAGTATTTACTAAAACAGGTACAACTGCAAAAGCAGTAGGAACAGCAGCAGCAGCAGATGACCGTAGAGCTTGTATAGCTTTCCATCCATCAACTGTATGTCGTGCTTTAGGAGCAATTACTCCAATGTATGATACTGGTTCTAACGGAAACGGTAAGCCTGAGTATTTAGGTTCTATCTTCAACATGGAAGTAATGTTAGGCTCTGCAATTTTGAGAGATGACATGAAAGGTGTTGCATCGTTAGTACAAACTTGGGTATCGTAAGAGACTCAATTAACATAGTATAAACTTAAAGCCCTACCTGCAAAAAAGTAGGTAGGGTTTTTTAATAAAACAAATAAATGGCATTACCAAATATAAATTTTGTACAGTCTCCAAGTGGATTAGGACGAGCTTTGCCCGGAACAGATTACGTTTCCGGTTATGTTCATTACTACCCTACAGGTCGTACACTGCCGACTGGTTTTTCAACTAGCGACAGAATAAAAAAGGTGTTTTCGGTAGCTGATGCTGAGGACTTAGGAATTACAGATGCAAGTTTAGGTGAAACTAAATCGGTTGCTACTTATGATGTAACAAATGCAGGTGCTGCAGATGATACTTTCACATTAACTTGTGCAACTATCGAGAGTGTAAAAGACACTAGCGCAGATGCAGTTAAAGTTGTTGATGCTTACATAATGACAGCAGCAGACGTTGTTTCGACAACTACAGCAGCAGCGGCATTAGCAGCAGAGATAAACGCAGGAACAGCTACTCATGGTTTTACAGCAACTAGTTCTACAGCAGAGTTATCAATTATAGCTAAAGCAGGTGAGGGTATCTTCTTAAACACAGGAACTCCATACGTAGTAACTTTATCAAGCGGTGCTACATTAGCAGGAACATTAGCACAACCAACAGGCGGAGGCTCAACAGTAGTTGGTATCGCTTCTTTTATTGATATATTACATTATCACATTAGCGAGTATTTTAGGATGCAACCTAAAGGTGAGTTATATGTAGGTCTTTATGTTGAAGAAACTACTTATGCTTTTGCAGATGTAACAACTGTAATTAATTACTCAGCTGGTAGCATTAAGCAATTAGGTGTTTATGAAAACAATACTGTATGGGCTACAACGCAACCAACTGCATTACAAGCTGTAATAACTGCTGCAATAGCAGATTACAAACCATTTCAAGCAGGTTTAGGAGCAGAAATAAGCGGAACTGCAGATATATCTACTTTAACAGATATAAGCACTCTAAGCGCACCTAACGTATCTACAATAGTATCTCAAGATAACTATGCAACAGGTTACCACTTGTACAAAGCTACAGGTAAGTCTATTGGTAGTATTGGTACTTGGTTAGGTAGTGTATCATTAGCAGCAGTTAATGAGTCTATTGCTTGGGTATCTAAATTTAACGTATCAAACATAGAGTATGACAACTTAGGTTTTGCGAATGGTCAAGTTTACTCGGCATTATCGTCAAGCTTATTTGAGTCTTTAAATAATTACTCTTATACTTTCTTACGTAAACTAGAGGGTTTAACAGGGTCTTTTTGGAGTGATTCAAAAACAAATGTTGCAGCTACTAGTGATTATGCTGTTGTAGAAAACAATAGAGTATATCAAAAAATAACAAGAGGTGTTAGAGCTTCTATGTTACCTGCATTATCTAGTCCTATCAAAGTAAATACTGATGGAACTTTAACTGAGGCGACTATAGGTTACTTCGAGAGTTTAGCAAACGCACCATTAGCATTAATGGAGGCAGCAGATGAGGTGTCAGGATATAAAATAATTATTAACCCAGCTCAAGACGTACTTGCGACTAGCACTATTGAATTGACATTGCAAAATGTTCCAATGGGAGTAGCTCGAATTATAAAAGTAAACGTAGGCTTCGTAAAATCAGTATAAAATGGGATTATATTTAACACCACTCGTAAATGGTAAAAGTTACGAACACGCAGATGTTACAATGATAATCATGGGTATTCCAATGGTAGGTTTAACTGCTGTAGAATACAAAGAGGACGTTGAAATAACTAACGTGTATGCAACAGGTAGACTACCTGTATCAAGGACTCATGGTGTTGTTACTCCAACTGCAAAGATTACTTTGCTTATGGAGGACGTAATGAACATCGTAGCTTCTGCTCCAAACGGCAGATTGTATGATATTCCTGAGTTTGATATAGTTGTATCTTTTACAGATACAGATTTAATACCGGTAGTTCACACTATCAAGAACTGTAGATTTAAAAATCAAGGTGTATCATCTACACAAGGTTCTGATGCTGTTTCTATTGAATTAGATTTAATTTGCTCTGACATTAAATGGGTATAATAATTTTGTGTATATTTACACAAACTTATAAACTTATTTAAAAATGGAAGAACAAAAAAAGGTAGTAGAAGAATTAAAGAAAAAGCACGACGAAGTTTACACGTTAACTGTAAACGATAAAAACGGAGAGTCTTTAACTGTTTATTTGAAAGGTTTAGACAGAGTTACTTATAAAAGTAGCTCTGCTTTAATCCAAAAGGATGAGATGTTAGGAGTTGAGAGTTTATTAAAAAGTCTTTGGATAGGCGGTGATAATGTAACAAATATTACTAATGATTTCAAAGCCTTACGAAGTGCAGGCTCGACAATTCTACCACTACTTGAAGTTGAGGCTGGTGAGTTAAAAAAAAACTAGAGCTTCACAAAAAAAGATTAGAATCGGACGAGGACGCACAGATGAATGCTCTCGTCCGTTTTTATTATAAGGTAGACCCTGAGACATTAGATGATGATAGATTGTTTCAATTAAGAACAGAAGTAATGTGGGTTTTAAAGTTTAACGGAACGATACAAGAGAAACAATGAGTTCAAGGCAAGTAACATACACATTATCGTTAAAAGACCAATTCTCAAGTAAGATAAAGGATGCTACTAAGCACGTTCTAAGTCTTAACAGAGAGTTAGCAAAAACAAAAGGATTATTAAATGTATTAGGTACATTTTCTAGTGGAGCAAAGTCTCCTATGAATAAAATGGCGAAGTCTACATCCGTAGCTACTGTCAAAAATAACGAATTTAACGCATCTTTAGCACGAACAGAACGAGGATTAATTAGGATAAATGGACTAATAAGGTCATCTTCTTCTTATGGTGGTACAAGAATGTTGGGAGGCACATCCTTTAGTGGAGGTGGTCGAAGAACAGGTGCAGGAATGGGGTATGGCGGATTTGCCGATGCTATGTATGCAGGTTCAGAAGTTGGCAGGTATAGAGGTTCTTCTATATTCAGAACAGGAGGCGGAGGCGGAGGCGGAGGTAGTGTTCCTCCATTTAATCCGTATGCTTTTGCAGGATATGATGGTAGTGGAATTCCTCCATCTAGCAAAGCAAAAGGTGGCAGAAAAGGTGGCGGAAGATTACCAACAAATGGTCGAATGGGTATGGGCGGTATTTATACCGCATTAGCTAGTGGCTACCTTGTTAAAAGTGTTGTAGAGACTACAGCAGCGATGCAGGCTTTAGAGAATCAGTTTAAATTTGCATCAGGTGGAGCAGCTCAAGGTGCTGATGAATTAAAATACATAGCAGAACAGTCCGAATATTTAGGTTTAAATTTTGAGGCTACTGCTAAATCTTACGCTAAATTAGCAGCAGCAACTAAGGGAACGAAGTTGGAAAAAGAAACTAGAGGTATATTTAAAGGTATAGCTACAGCATCTAGTGTAATGCACTTAACAGCCGAAGGTACAAACAGAGCTATGTATGCACTACAACAAATGGTTAGTAAGGGTAGAGTTAGTTCTGAGGAATTAAATAGGCAGTTAGGTGAAATACTACCGGGTGCTAATAAAAGGGCTGCAGAAGCGATGGTTTTAACAACACAAGAGTTGTATCGACAAATGAAAGCTGGTAAGTTGTATTCTGAGGATTTCTTACCTGCATTTGCAGCAAGACTACAAGAGTTTTTTGTTGATGGTTTAAGGGATTCTACTATGAGTTTACAAGCTAATTTGTCTAGAATGGACAATGCTTGGTTTAGGTTAAAAGCTACACTTGGAACAGCATTACTACCTACAATAAACAAGTCGCTTGTAGTGTTAGGTCATTTCATGAATATGATAGCTAAACTACCTGCATTTTACAGAAAAAACGCTACAGCTATAGATTACTTTGCGAAAGTGTTAGGTAGATTGATAGCTATATTTATTACTTGGAAGTTGATATTAACAGTATTAACTATAAAACAATGGGCGCACAATGCAGCACTAGCTTTTGGTGTTATATTACAAAAGGGGTGGGCAGGAGTAGCTCTAGTAGCCGCAGCAGGTTTAGCTGTATGGGGTCTTAAAACTTGGTTAGCATCAGAAGCTCAAGAGGCACTTAACAATGAAACTGAAAGAGGTCTTAAACTTGCAAGAGAACAGTCTAAATTAGTACTTCCACCGGGAGTACAGTTATTAGGTAAAAGTAAATATGACAGATTAGGCGCACCTGCTATGGGGTTTCCATTCAAACATAACCCTGACCAAATAGTAGAAAAGGAGGAATATGATTTAAGTTCAAATATTACCTCTGTAGAGGCTAGGCAACCACAGAACTTCAATATAAGTATTGACAGTATGATTGAGAAAGTGGATATAACACAAAAGAATATAAAAGATAGTGCTGCAGATATTAAGAGTGAGCTTACAAGAGCCTTAGTAGAAGCGGTTAACGATTTTCAAATCATCGCAGCGAAATAAAATATGGCAAAAGTAGGCAGAACATATATAGGTATAAAAGGAACAAGTGCTGAGACAATAGCAAGAGGTTTTGGTACTCACTTAGCACGTAGAGCAGTATTTAGACCTGTTATAAAAGGTAAAGAGGTAGAAGCAGAATTAGAAGGAGACAGAAGAAAAGGTCAAGAGTTTCCTAATACTAAAGCTACGTTTGACCCTGATGAGGGTACTAGTTTAATGGGTACACCTGTTTATGGTACTTTAGAGATTGAACGTCCTAAGTATAGTGAATTTATTTATAATAAGAAGAAAGGTGAATACGAGGAGAAAGAGGTTGACCTACCAAAAGGAACTTTTTTAGATGAAAAAGATGATGGGTCGGTAGTAGATTATTTTAGACTTGAGGGTTGTGTTTTAGAGGTAACGCAAGATCGGAATATAGTAACTACATCAATAAGTGGGCAAGATGGTACAGATAAAGAGTTTATTAACAACGGAGACTACTCTGTTAAGTTAAATGGGTTTGTTGCTACTGATTCGCCTGATGTTTATCCTGCTGCTGATGTTAAGACTTTAAAGGCATATTTTACAGCACCTGTACCTTTAACTGTGAATAACGAGTTTTTGAATAATTACTTTAATGTAAGTTCTTTAGTTGTAACAAAGTTTGATTTTAAACAAGTGAAGGGGATGCGTAATGTGCAGTATTTTACTGTAGACTTTATAAGTGATGTGCCTTTCCAAACAATAGAGATGGACAATGTATAACAGACTCCGACATTCTATAAAATTAACACAACAAGACGCTACAGATGCAGGTGGTAATGTAACTACTAAGCGTAGTAAAACGTACTTATTTCCGTACCACCATGAGGTAGTTGTTACTAGAAGTTTCGATGTACTTACACAAACAGCGAAAATAATTTTACCTAGAAATATAAATTTACCTGATGGGACTAATTTATATGCAGGAGATAACCCGATAATGATGCGTGGCGATATTATTGAGATTAGTGCAGGGTATCATCCTAATATGGAGGTTGTTTTTAAGGGATATGTATCAAGGGTAGACTCAAAGATACCTGTTACGATATTATGTGAAGATGAGATGTTTCAACTTAAACAACAGAAGTCTCCTAGTTTTACACTTGAGGATAATGTGTCAACATTGAGTGAAGTCTTATCTAAGTCCGGAATATCAACAGAATATACTACAGAACAAATTTCATCTAACTTAGGTAAGTTTAGAACACAACGTAAACCAAGTAAAGCCTTTGTTCTTCAAGCCTTGCGTAATGCTTATGGTTTTTATTCATATTTTGTTGATAAAATATTGTATGTAGGATTAGCGAGTTGGGGTAAAGGGAAAGAACATACTATTGTTTTTGAGAGAGATGTTTACGACACAGAGCTACAATTCTTACGTGCTGACGACGTTAAAATGCAAATCAAAGGTATTTTAGTTAAAGGTGATAATTCGAGAGTAGAGAAGGAATATGGAGATGTAGATGGTGATGTGCGAACTGTATATCACTATGGAGAGAAAGAGGCTGACTTAGATGCAACTTGTGAGAGGTTTTTAAAGAGAGCTAAGTACACAGGATATTATGGTACATTCACAACAAGGTTAGAGCCTGTGATGACACATGGTGATGTTGTAAATATGCAGAGTTATAAAGATACAAGTAGAAATGGGAAATATCTAGTAAAATCCGTAGTTTTGTCTATAGGAGTAAAAGGTGGCAAACAGAAGGTTGAGCTAGAGAGACAGTTAAGTGTTAATGATAATGAGACAGTAACAAGTAAGTTTGAATGAACGATAACACTACAATAAGAGAGATGGTGCGTACTTTAGCAGGTTTTGATGACTTGTTATATGAGAGTGCTATCTGTACCGTATCAGATGTAAATACAACAGCTAACACCTGTACTTGCACACCTATTGATGGTTCTGCTGAGTTTGGAGGTGTTCAGTTGTCAATGAATAAGTCTAAAGGGTTTTTATTAATACCTACAGATGGGTCTTTGGTTACTGTTACTCAGATAAACGACTTTGATGCGTTTATTAGTATGGTAAGTGATGTAGATACAATATACTTGAATGGAGAAACTGAGGGTGGTTTGGTTAAAGTGAAAGACTTAGTTACTAAGCTCAATAACCTTGAGAAAAGGGTTAATGGTATGCAGACAACATTTAATACTCATACTCATGTTGCATCAGGGTTTGGTATACCAACAACAGTACCAAGTGCTTTGCAAACACCACAATTAACAGAAACAACAGCAGCAGACCTAGAGAACGACAATATAAAACAAGGATAACATGGCAAGAGTAGAAGATATAGATTTAGTAGATAATGAGTTGAACTTCGATGATGGAGATTTTAAAGTTGACTTCTCTGACCCTCAACACCAAGAGGATATTATTGCAGAAGAAGTCGGATCATACAAACAATATCCATTATTAGGTGTTGGTGTAACTAAATACTTAAACAGTTCAGGTGCTAAACTAGCACTACAAAGGAATATAAGACTACAGTTAGAAACTGATGGTTACTATATAAATGAAATTAGGTTTAACGATTCGGGTGTAAGTGAGTTTACAGTCGATGCAGAACGTAGAATATGAGTAAATATACAATAAAAGAAGGTCAATCGGTCTATGACTTAGCATTGGCTTATGGTTACGGCATAGAGGCTGTAGTAGAGTTTATGAAGCTTACAGAAGGTAAAATAGAGAGTTTGAACGATACTTCTTTAGGAGGTAGAGAGATTGAAGTTACAAAAAAGGATAATAAGCTAGGTAATTATTTATCTTTGTACGGTACAGGTATCGCATCTGTTCCAACAGGTGATAACTGGATACTGGCAACAGGGAATTGGAACGATGCAGGGGTTTGGGATGATAACGCATATTGGATAGACTAAGACATGGCAATAAATACAATAAACGATAACGATGACGGTGGTGTAGTAAGAGCGATTATAAACGCAGTAATAGCGATTGTTAACGCATTACCAACGACATCTGCATCTCAAGATTTAGTAGGTTCTCCTTGCGAACTAGCTCTTGCTATTTCGGACGAATCTACGGCACTAACAGTTGATACAGGAGTGTTAACATTTAGAATGCCATACGCAATGACATTAACGGCTGTTAGGGCATCATTAACAGTAGCAGGCACAACAAGTGGAGTAACAACTTTCGATATTAACGAGGGGGGGTCAACTATACTTTCAACAAAATTAACAATTGATTGTACAGAGAAAACAAGTACAACAGCGGCAATAGCGGCAGTAATAAGCGACTCTGCATTAGCTGACGACGCAGAAATTACGATTGACATTGACGCAATAAGTGGAGGAGCAACAGAGGCAGGCGGAAAAATATATTTAATTGGTACACGTACATGAGTTTTATAATTAACCCTTATGTTTGGGGTGCGAGTAACACCACAAGGACTCAGGCTTTTGTAGATGCAAGTGGCTTGTCTGATAGTACTATTATAGATGCGCTAAACGTATTTGACCAAGCATTGATAGATAACTCTTTAGAATCTAAAATACAATGCTTTTATCCATTTGTAGGAGGTACTGCATCATTACATAAATGGAACTTTATGGATGCAAGAGATTTAGACGCTGCATTTAGATTAACGTTTAGCGGTGGGATAACTCATAGTGCTACTGGAGCGTTGCCTAATGGAATAAACGGATGGGCGCAAACCTATTATCAAATGAATGTAGATGCAAGTCAAAACGATATATCTTTTGGTTTTTATTCTGGTATAGATGTTAATAGCGGTATTTATGATATGGGTACTTATACTGGTACTAACTATACTGTTATTAGACCAAGATTCGGAGGTAATGGTGTACGTGTAATTGTTAACAATAGTAGTGCTGATATTTTAGATATAGCCAATGCTGATGCTAGAGGGTTTTGGATGGCAAATAGAACATCTTCAACAGAATTTAAGATTTACAAAAATGGTTCAGAGTTTGGACAAAAGACATCTAACTCCGTAGCTTTATCAGCACTTACAATGTATTTGTTTGCAGTAAATGGTGGCGGTGCAAGTTCAGCTTATGCTGACAGAGAACATAGAGGAACATTTATAGGTAAAGGTTTAACTGGAGGAGAACAAACCACTCTTTATAATATGATACAAACATTTAACACATCTTTAAGCCGTAATGTATGATAGAAATGTATAGATTAACAGTAAGTGAAAAGGACTCATTAGAAGGTGTTAAATATGACGGGGCTCAATACTTTTACCCTATCCAAGATATTAACGATAATTGGTTTATAAGCCCAATAGAAGTAGATAATTGTACTAACGTAGATTATCAATGGGTAAAAGACTTAACATTAGAAGATTTTGTTCCTAAACCAATAGTAGAATAGAATGATTATGCCACACAAGCAACCGATATACGATTTTATAAGATTAGCCGTTGGCGGAACGGCTGGGGTAATAACAACCTTTGCGTTAGTCAATCAATTACTAGGTACAATAATCGCAATATTAACATTAACCTTTTTAATTTGGCGACATCTTAAAGACCGAGAATACGTTAAACAACGAGAGGAAAAAATTAAAAGCAAAGAAGATGAGAGCAATAAAATACATAGCAATACATTGTACTGCAACTAGCCCAAAGGCTACTGTAGATAGCATTAAGAACTATTGGTTTAATGTTAAGAAGTGGAAGTCTCCGGGCTACCATTACATCTTTGAAGCTAACGGTAATATTGAGGAGTTACTACCTATTGATAAAGTTTCAAATGGTGTTAGAGGTCATAACTCTGAGATTATCAACTTATCTTATATTGGTGGTATTGATGGGAATAGTAATCCAAAAGACACAAGAACTCCACAACAAGTATTATCAATGTTGTCGATATTATTAAGATTAAAAGAGCAATTTCCTGATGCTATAATACAGGGTCATAGAGATTTTGAAGGAGTAAGTAAAGCTTGCCCTTCATTTGACGTAAAAGAATGGTTAAAACACGTAAAGTTATGAATTTTACAAAGATTGAAATATTAAAATTAGCAAGTAAAATAATTAAGAGCCTATCTGTAGCAATAACAGGTAGTGTTGTAATGGGTGATGCGAGTAAATTTATCGTATTAGCAGTTGTAATGGGTGGTAGTGCTGCCGACGCGATTATATCATTCATTAAAGAGAAAGAAAACAAAGCAGAAATCGAAAAAGCAAAAAAATGAGAATAATCGCAGTCTTAATACTTTTAATGGTAACATCATGTTCTACGTTTAAAGAGAACAGGAAAGCTCGTAAATGCGCTAAATTCGACTGTATAAAGGAAACCTACGTTTTAGATTCTACATTTGTAACGGAAATAAAAGACACAACCTATATTACCAAAGAAGGAACTACTGTTTATTTAGAAAATCCATGTGCTGAGTTATGTGATAGTGTTGGCAACTTAAAGAAGTTTGAAAAGACTACAAAGAAAAACGGCATTAAAAGCACTATTAAAAGTGTTGGCAATAGTTTGGTAGTTGAATGTGATACTGACAGCTTAGAGGCTGTAATAACAACTTTGCAGACTACAAAAATAAGAAGTGAAAACCAAACGATTGAGGTAGCACGAAAAAAGACATGGTTTGAAAAGCTTCAATCAATCTGGTTCTATATTTCTGCTACAGCTATAATTTTATACTTAGCACTAAAGATTAAAAGGGTATTTTAAACTCGGTTAACCTTTTAGCTTCTCGTTCAATTTTCTTATAGTCTTTATTTATAGCATCTCTAAACAATACCCTTAAATAAGTATTAGGGTTTATTCCTATCTTCTTTAACTTTTCTCTGTATATCATCTCTTTTTCAGAAAAGCTAACTGTTTGAGGTATAAGTTTTTGTCTCATATTAAACGTTTAAAGTATTGTTTAGCGATATATTAGGCAGTAATTACTTTACGTGTGAATAACTACCGTTTTTATTTTTCTTCCAAGTTCTTTTTGTGTTAATGTCAATTTTTAACTCGTAAGCAATCATAACTTCTTTGGCTGTTATTCCAAATCTACCTGCAACATCAAAAATGCACATTATAGCATCTGCATATTCGTATGGGTTTTTTATATTATTTTTAATATCAGTTTCAATTTCTTGTATTTCCTCTTTAGCTTTTTCTAATGAGCCTAAAGGTGTGGCTTCTGTAAAGGTCTCTTTCGACCATTTAAGTCGCTTTTCTTCTAATTTTATTATATCCATTTTTATGTTTTTAAAATTAATAAACTACTGCCAATACTGCTGTAAAACGCAACCACAAAC
>Ga0209757_10000099_pt1 | contig 24852 bp, 8 predicted proteins | sample ETNvirome_6_1000_FD_185472 | JGI IMG/M metagenome (GOLD analysis project Ga0209757, IMG submission 185472) | Marine viral communities from the Pacific Ocean - ETNP_6_1000 (SPAdes) (version 2) | ecosystem: Environmental > Aquatic > Marine > Oceanic | place: Pacific Ocean | collected 2013-06-19 | reverse complement strand
TAAAAAGAGATAACAATCTTGTTTGATAGTCATATATTTTTTCCAACACCCTATTTACTACAGATCTAGAAAATATTTCATTGGTACCTATGTAGTTGTCCAACCCGGGGTTGAAATTAAGAATTTCTAATTCTGCAGGGTTAAAATATACCACACCAGTGTAATCAATACCCCCATCTCTTCTTAAAGAAACACTAACCATGTTAGTGATAAAATTCTTAAACTGTAAATTGTTGCTGAGTAATTTTAAAATGCTTTTATTATAGGCAAAATTTGCAGTAAATTCGTTTTTGTCTACTTCTATTTCATCTTTCCCATATATTTCAAAGTCATAATCAGATAAAAGATTTAGATACTGATCATTTTCATTGAACCGAAGTAAATACCCTGAACGACCTCTTTTTCCATATGCATATAAATTTGTACTATTAAGGGTATTATCTACATGTGATAAAAATGATAATTCTGTTTTTTTAATTTTATTCTCTGATAAATTAAATCTTCCAATATATTGAGTATTATCAAAATAGTATTTGTAAATATTTTCCTTTGTTAAAAAATATAGCATGTTTATATTTTCTGCTACAATAAAATCGGTAAAATATTCAGTGCTACATGTATTATATAAAACCTCTTCCTTTAATAAATTTAAATCGTTATCTAGTGTAAAGAATTTCCCACCTGAAGTTAACCAATAAAATGTATCGTTATATATTTTTATTGATGTAGGGGGGTTGGTTTTAGCAAACCCCGATTTTCTTAAATTACGAACATAACCTAAATCTTTATCATACACTTTAATACACAAGTTACCTTTATCATAAACATATAAGTTATCTTTATAAAATTGTAAAACTTGCGGTTCATTAAATGAATAATTATCTCTTACACCACCTAAACCTCCAATAATTTCTGTTTCATAAAAGGTATTGTCTCTTATGGTATCATTTTGGGTAAATCCCCTTACATTTATTTTAACAACACTGTTTGTTGCAGTATCAGACACATACAAACTATTATCATGATACGCAGAACCATTAATTGATTCATACGGCAAATCGTTATTAATTCCTATGGAGGAGATATAATTTGTGAATGTATAATCTGATGATAACGAAGACGCATTACTTTTTGCACTTAGAGAAACAATTGAACTAGGGCTGCAACAAAATATAACATTAAATGCTGATAAGTTCCCCGGTGCAGCTGCTGTAGAAACCAAATTATTATATGCATACTCATCTACAACACCACTCGATTTTATATCAGCTGGTATATCAATAATTGTCATTTCAGAATCAGTAGTGTATGCGTTTTTGTGTAATTTGAAAACCAAATTTTCTGTACCTTGTTGGTATTTCATTGCTTGTGCAGCAGTACCAAAATAACTAGCTATGTTACTAAATTTGGCATTATTAAAAAACACCCCACCGTAGTCAGAGTTACCAGATAAAGCAATTACAGGATTTTGGTCAGTGGAATATAATTCGGGGTACCCAGAAGCAAATATAAACGACTGTACTTGGAAACCAAAAGCGCTTAAAAAGTTTTGAACTGCATTTGCTGCATTTGCATTTCCATCATATGCAGCTGTATCGCAGTCTATAAAAACAGAAGACAAACAGGATGTGGATAAAGACTTGGTTTGAGTATTATAACCATGGTAACCAAAAAATACCCCATATCTTTTATTATCTTTATCGGTAACGGTAAGATAAGGCATTTCTGTAAAATCGGAGTCACCCTCATTGTATGAAGCAACAGCTACATCATAAGGTGTAAATCCCTTTATTTGTATTTCTAACTTATTTCCACTTGCCCCAGTAGTGCCAATATACCCCTCATAATTAGTAGGAATATCCGGATCAGCCAGTTTACTAACTGAATACAAATACATTAAATTAGATTGTAGTTTATCTAAACTAGAATTAAAATTATATCCATTAACTAATTCATTTACACCTAGTAACGTACTATTTTTATCATATGGTAAAACAATATCAGAAGAAAGACTTCTGTTAAAAGTATATGTATATTTTTTAAATTCGTCTGATATTTTAATCATTTTCAACTTCCCAGTCAATTTTATTTAAACGCGTATTTGCAGGTATCACCGTTTTAATTTGTTCAATTATATTGTTGTTTATATCAGATTGAATACTGTTTTCAGTTATACCAGTATCTAGTATTTTTACATTGAATAAATTGCTCTTCCTACCTGGTAATTTAAATTTGAAAAGTTTATCAATATTTTCAACATAATTTCTCTTACCACAAGGTAATTGAAAATTAATATCTTGAATAGTATAATAAGATCTAATAATATTTGCTATATCGTACAAATATAAAGGCACACTATAGATATAGAAATCTTTTATCTTAAAATTACCATAATTATAATAGTTTACATCGTTTAAATTTTCGTTAAGTTTGTTATTACCATAACTAGGTTCTGTTCCAATATAAAAGGCATTATCAAAAATAGTGCCGTAACTATATTTTGCATCTTGAAAAGAATAAGAATCTACATTAGACCCATCTATTACAAAATTAAACAAACCTCTTGTTGTATCTAAGGTAGCAGTAAAATTATGATAACCTGGACTTAAATTAGACAACGCGTAGGTCAACGTAACAATTTCATAAGTTTGTACATCATATATATTAGGAAGTCTCAATGTTGCTTGTATCGTTTCACCGGAATTATAATTATTTCGCAAATAGTCGTAATTGTTAATTCTATTATCAAAATTAAACACCTTAGGTGATGAGTAAACAACTGACATATTTCTACTACTCACATCAGTAAAAAGTGTGTTCATTCTCGTATAACAAGGAATATTAATATCTAGAGAATTAGAACTCAAACTAAAAATAGACAGATAATTTGTCAACAATTTACCACCATACCACTCATTTATTATTTCAATATTTTTACCATATGTTATATCATTTTGTGTCAACGTAGATAATTTCACATTTTGACTTTGTATAACTGTATCGTATTGATCAACAACAGCAATTTGATTATCATCATATAAGACATAAAAGTTTCCTTCGTTATCAAATGTATAATCATTCAATACTTCGACTCTAATCTTATCCGTAATGCTATTGTTGTCAATATTATAATATTGTAAAGTTTGTTCTTTATTATAATAATATACGTTATCGTCCATAATTTGTGGTTTGATACCCGGTAACAACCCAACCCATGTTTGTTTTCCAGAAAACCCGGTTTTATCTTTGATATTTTTTACGGCTATACTGTTGTATACATCACCAAATGCACACAAAAAGTGAGTAGTAGACAATTCAGCGCTAGTCTTATATTTTAAACTAGTAGAATCTAATTGATAATAATCGGTGCCGTTTAGTATATATACGTATTTGTTTTCCGGGTAAAAATCTAAACGTTTAAAATTATTAATTATGTCTAATTTCTTTTTATCTAACGTTGTTCCGATGTAGTTATATTTTGTTACATATGCTTCATCATCAAAAACTAAAAATTCCCCATTAGGTTCAAATTTACTAATGTTTATTATAGAACTGCCATTATCTAATGTTCTTAATAGCTCTCCAAAAGTATTAAAAATGTATATATATTTGTCTTCGAAAGTAATAGAATGGGGAGTTATTCTTCTATAATTGTAAATACCAAAACCTCGATTAGTATAATTACCCACAATCTGAGAACCAAAAGGTGTGTTCCAGTCCTCGTTATACATATTATACGTTACAGAAAAATTATCAAAAGTAGAATAATCATCTAAACTCTTATCCAAAGCTTTTGCAAAATAATTACCATCGAAATATATCTCTTCTGAAAAGTCTTGTTTAATATAAAATTTGTTAAAATATCTTTCGAAATTATTAAAGATAATACTACCAGATAGATCATTTACATATGATTTGCAATTTTCATTACCAACATGATGGTAAGCATACAAAGCTCCTTTTTCAAAAGTAAGATCGCTTTTTTTATCATATAAATCATAATCTACAGGGTTTAAACCAACATTAGCACTAATAGTATCATAATTTGTTGTAATAAGAGGTACTGATATGTTTGAAAGAGCATCGTAATACGAAACATTAGCAGGATTATAATACCTATCTACCCACAACCCACTTGCATTAATATCATCGCCTCCCGACAACCATGTACAAAGATAAGCTCCTGTTTGAGTATCCGACACGCCACCAAAAGGAGAACTATATTTGTAGCCCCCTAATCGTTTAAAAATTTTATCTGCATAGTAAGGTGTATCACTAGTAATTGCACCACTAATAACTAAAGACGAATCATTTACATTTAATTTTGTATAAGGATATGTATTAAAAGGATAATGAAAATAATTCAAATTGTCTTGTTTTAATACTTTAGTAAGGGTGTAACCACTAAAACCTAAACCTATATTATAATTACCCTTTTCTTGATTAACACCTGTGAATAAGGTATCGTAATACCTATGCTTAAAACTCGGTTCTGTTAAAAACACACCACCTTGCGATTGTTCATTATCTACCGTTTTTTGGTTTTTTAAATTAAGCAGATTCAGATTTAAGTTTGATTCTTTGTAGGGCTTAATAGAATAAAATTCATTATTATAAAGATAATTTGTGTTAAAATCAAAAACACTCTTTGCAGGGTCGACAGTTAATTTAGATTCATCAAATGATTGTTTATAAACGTAGTTTGACGTTGACAGAGTATCTTGTACTGTTGTACTATTATCTTGTCTAATCAAAAACACATTTGAATCATCAACCGGGGAGATCGACGCGCCAGATAATGCATTCCGTTTATCCAACGAATTTATCACTTCATTGTAATATACAAAATTTATCTTTTCATATATTTTTTTATATAACGTGAAAAGACTAGCATCTGTGTTAAAAAAATAAGAGAATATATTTATTGTATCAGAATCAGAAGAAAGAAATTTAAACGTACTATCGATATAATCAAAAGACAAATATCGTTTTATTTTTCCAGATATATTTGAAATTTTACATTTATTATTTTGTTTAAATTCAATATCAAAATAATTGTTATTGGATAAAGTTGATGTAAATGTAACGTTAGCTTCTCGAGTTAACTCTGTGCTGCTAATTGATAAATATCTACTTTCAGAGGTTAACCCACCCATACTATTGATAGCAATATAAGTAGAAACTGTTCTGTTTTCAGGTAGAGATAACCTATCAATAGTAATAACGTTTTTGTAAGTGTTACTGTTGCTAAGATAAAAATTAGAATACTTGTTTGTAGATGTATCATTAGTGCCAGATAAACAACCATTTAAAGTTAAATCAATCCCATGATAACTAGCTCTACTGTCAGATTTAAACTTAATTTGTTTATCTAATTCATAATTAGCACTTAAACTAACAATATTATTTCTATTAAGTACCTTTACTTCCATTAGAAATATTTAATAGGGAATCTTTATTTAGTTCTCTCTTCTCTCTGTTGCCTCATAGTATTCAAATCTTTCATGATAGCATGGTGTTGCTAAAAGTATAGCAGGGGTTATAACTCCTTGTATGGTTTTTTGAAAAATATATGACATCCATGTTTGCTCAAACGGGTGGGCCCATTTTTCATCTAAAAACATTTTTTTGTTACCTTCTCTCGATACCATTTGAGGCCAATTACAATAAAAAATATCACCATCAGCATACGCTACACCTTCTTCGGTTCTAATGTTTTTAAATTTAGTTAACGGTGCATTGGGGTCTAACCCATTAGCGGGTAAATATTTTTTTTCTGGCCAATATTGTTCTCTTACTTCCTGCGGTACATTATACCAAGCCCATTGAGTTTTATTATCACCAAAAAATTCAGTAAAACAGAACTTAAGAACATCGAAGCCGTTTTTTTCCATAATCTTATGCACTTTATCATACAGCCCGGGTATGTATGTAGGGAAACCATTAGGACAACACCCAGCCCACTTATTATGAATATACATATCATCTTCTAAAAAGATATAATAATCACCGTCGGTTTTATCAAAATGCTCAGCTACCCATTGCCGACCACCACATATACCAATATTGTCCTTTCTAAATTCTGTAAACCCATATAGATCACAAATAGCTGCATACTCTTCTTGAGTACTATCATCTATGGAATTGTTTAATAAAATTTTATGTGTGTCAGTCATAAACTTTTCAGATTCAGCCCAGTTTTCACACAATTGTAAAAATTGGTTTGGTGAGTTATATGTTATAACATACAAATATGTTTTCAGTTCATCTACTGGGCGTATTACTTTAGTTGTGATTAAATCTACGGTATCGTTTTTTAAGTTTTCAAAAAAACATTCAATCAAACCGTCGTCTCTAATCATAACCTTATCTACTATCTCATCATGATTATAAGACAAAATAGTAAATATGGATTCTTCTGTACCCATTTGCTCTTCATCTAATGAAGCTTTCAAATAGTCGTAATAAAGGCTATTAACTTCACCTATGTAATCTTTATGACCTCCAAATACACCAGCACGTGCAACAAAAGTTGTTTTATCGACGTTACAATACGATCTTAATCGCTCGTGATCAAATCCATGTATTTCATGATTTTCATAAGGAAAACAAATAAACAAAAACTTTTGTAAGTAATGATGAATTTTGTTTATTACTTTATCGTGGGTAAAATACCCCTGGTGTATTGTATTTGTTATGGCCCCGTCTACCCAAAGAAAATAATCTGTATCAAAGGGGTTAGATATTCTTGCATCATTAAGCATAAACATCTTAGACATTACCATTGGATTATATAGCTCTAACCCAGCTTGAGTACTTTCGGGGAGCCAGGATGCTTTATTATACCAATCTGGGTTAGAGCGGATTTTTTGTACTTGGTCATAAAATTCAAACCAAGTTTTAAATTCTTCTGCAGGTTTAACTATAACTTGCGTGTTTTCTGGAGATCTGTGTTCCCAAACCAACTGTTCATACTCTGGATCTATATATACGATCATTGGAGTATCGGTTTGTAAAAGTTCTACTAATTTATCTGTATAATGAGAAAACGGTCTCTTAAAGCTATCTGCTAATGTTTCTCGTTTTAAATCCCAAATACCAGTAACTATAGTAGTTTTTGAAGGCCCTTCGTTAGAATGCTTCTCATAAGTTGGATCATCAGGTTCTTGCTCTGTAGTAGGTTCTTGCTCTGTAGTAGGCTCTAATTCTTCATAATCATCATCACCCTTCTCAACATCTTCCGGAACATCGACGTAATTACCATTTATATCAATTCTATAACCTGTACCTTCAATACACTCTCCTAACTTTTCTACTTCTGACCACCTTCTAGAAGATTTAATATATTCAAGATGTTCACCTTCAAAAGCCATAATATCACACCCTTCTTGGTTTGTGAGTATATATCCTGCTGCTTCAAATCTTTCAAATAACTTTAATAAATTACCGTCTTCACTATTAAACAACTCAAATTTTATAACTTTAGGTCTATATTTTTCAAAATCAAAACCTTCAAAAACCCAAAAATCGTGACCTTCGGTATCAATTTGAACATAATCAAGTTTTTCAATATTATGTTTTGCAAGAAGATTATCTAATATTACTACAGGCACTTCACACAGATCGCCGTGTTCTTCAAGTAACCGTTTGCTTTCTTTATCTGAATTAAAACCATTTACCGGAGGAATAAAACAAGCCATACCTTTTAATGGTTCATCTAACCCCAGTTCATCTATTTTTTTCCACGGAATATATACCATGGTCTCAGTTCTTTCTTCGTTAGATACCGCTACATTTTCTAAAATAGCTTTATCGTTTTTTAATACTTCTTTATAATATCTAGTTAGTTCACTAAAAGCATCTGGTAGTGGTTCAATGAATAACCCCGGCCAATTATAAAGAGATATATATCCTGAAATTGTATCATGAAAATGCCCATCCATGGACCCCACCGATAAACAAAATATATCTTCCTTTTTTCTCCCGGCATTATGCAAAGAAATATCAAATATTCTCTCTACTTGCCATGTATTATATGTATAAAGCTTGTTTTGTAATTTACTATTCATCCGCAAAAATTCCGTTTTCTATTTCATATTTTGATCTAGGCGTTCTCATTGGTGACGGCCCTATTCTTTCTAACCACCCCTTACTTTGACTATGGGGCAATACAGCCCAAGATCTAGGTTCTTTATCAGAACAAAACTTTAAGAAAAAGCTAGCATTATCTTTAGCTTTTTCTTCTCCAATTCTCCACTCATTTAAATCTTCTCTATATATTTCTTCACCATCTTTATCATGAGCTGTAACACACCAAAAATCACAATCTTCGTGTTCTGGTGTTTTAATATCATCACCTGATATCCAAATATCTACACACCAATTTCTTCCAAAATCATTTTCCCATTCTTCTTTAGTAGAGTAAACTTCTGGGTTATCAATATAATTAGGTGTGGGTGGTTCTTGTCTTTGCGGCCACGTATATTCTAAAACACCCCTTTTATTAAATTTTATACCTGCATATCTTTCATAATCTTCTAGAGTGCGTTCGGTACCAAAGCCAAACTTACCAAAATCAAAAGCATGCGGATCTGTATCATCCATTCCAAATAATGTTCGGTTTCTAAAATGACATGCATTATTTACAGAAACAAATCCTGCTGATTCATCTGAATCAACATCGTGATCTTCCCAATGTTTATCTCTCCCTTCTCTTGTATATTCATGCCAACATACAACTTTATGAGGGTGAAATAAATCATAACCATGAGTAAATGCTCTTACAGCAACGCTTATTTCTTCTCCATGAAAATAATAGTCAGGATCATGACGCACTTCTTCGCAAAATATACCAAGAGTAAAACAAAAATGAGCTGAATAAAATCTTGATCTCATTGGTTCCACTCTAGTATTCCAATCTGGAATTGTAGACGGTAAAAAGAATATTGCACCTTCAGGTATAAACCTATCATATTCCATAAACCACGGATCCTTTTCTCTACCATCTGGATCATTGCTTGGTTTATATGAAGGTATATATGCAGTCATAATAGGCTTTTCATGCCCCTTTTTCTGCATTTGTTTTATCATATCAATACATTGTGTGTCCCAACCAGGGGCAAACCTATGATGAGAGTCTAATTGTAACGTATATGCTTCCCCTGCATATTCATTTTGAACTATATTACGAGCCCAACAAACACCTTTTGCTTGTTTCCATGGGACATTAATTACTTTAAATCTTGGATCATTTTCATAGTCAGGAATTTCATCAAATATGTCTCCTTGTCTAAATTGTCTACAAATACTAAATCTTAAATTTTCTGGTTTGTTTGCATTGTCTATGCAACTCTTTACCGTAATAGGTAATTCTGGGTCTCTATATGAGGCAATTTGAATAAAAATAGTTTCTTCTTTCATAGCACCTTGTTATTTTAAATTAGGATCAATGTCTTTTTCTATTTTATCTAACCAACCTACATCTTGTACAAAAGGAATAACCGTCATTTTAACAGGTCGTTCCTGACACACTAGACCAATTGGAAATCTTGCAGCAAAAGGATCTTGTCTTTCATCATAAATTTCAGCAATTTTACTCTGAGGGAAATCGTCTCTTACCAATTCATTTCCATCAGCATCATGTACACCTACATACCAAAACTCTGTATCTTCCCAAGTTTCTGGTAGTTCTTTCCATGGTACAAAAAAGTCTATACACCAATTTTTCAACCATTCATTTTCATAATTGTCGTTACCATTATGTGGATATACAGGAGTTACATTATCACGCACTTCTTTTTGAATTGCTCTTTTTCCAAAATGAATTCCTGAATATCTTTGATAATCTTCTAACGTTCTTTCTGTACCAAACCCATATTCTCCAAAATTTATTTGATTTGGATCTTCACCATCCATACCAAATAATATTCTATTGCGTTTATGGCACATTTCATTTATTTCCCACCAATCATGTTCCCGGCCTTGTTCTTTATTACAATCATCCCAATGGTGGGGTCGACCTTTTCTTGTATATTCATGGTAACAAATAATTTTATGAGGGTGAAATAAATCATAACCATGAGTGTATGCTCTAGCGGCAAGACTAATTTCTTCTCCATGAAAATAATAATTCGGATCATGTGGTACTTCCTTACAAAATTGACCGCTTGTAAAACTAAAGTGAGCTGAATAAAATCTAGAAGGAATAGGTTCTCTTAATTCTTGACCAAACATAGATGTTGGTAAAAAGAATATTGCACCCTCGGGTATAAATCTATCAAAAACCATTTTCCAGGGATCTTGTTCAAAACCATTTGTTAATGAATATTCACCCGAATCATCACTATCTTCTAACCATGGCTTATAACTAGTAACATAACCTGTTAGCAAAGGTTTAGCATGGCCTTTCTCTTGCAAATAATAATACTGACTCTTACATTTAGAATCCCAACCCGGTACAAATCGATGGTGTGAATCAAGTGCCAGCGTAAATTCTTCTTCACAATATAAATGTTGAATTGTATGTCTTGCCCAGCATGTACCGTGGCCACTTGAATTGGGTGTATCTATAATACGAAACCTATCATCCTTCATATAGTCATACATAGCCTGATCAAATTCATCACCATTATTGTGTTGCCATGCAATACCGACAGTTAAATTTTCCGGGTGGTCACAATTATCAATCATACTAATCAAAGTAGGAATTAATTCAGGGTCTCTATATGCAGCAATTTGAACAAATATTTTTTGGTTTCCTTTCTTATCAGAAGGATGAGTTTCATAAAAGTTGTCAGGAACCAAATCTTCATCAAACTCGTCCACTATATAAGGTTGCGGTTCTATAGAAGGTTGGTTATTATCGGGGGTAGGTACTGTTTCTGAAGGTTCATCTGAAGGAGAGTTAACTTCTAATTTTATTTGAGTCTCGGTTACCTTAACAGTATTAACCGTCTTTAGTTTACTTTTTCGATAAATTTTTATTCCCGGCATCTATATTTTACTTAAAAAAGTACCGGGAATTTTCAACTATACATACGTCATGTTAACCGAGTCAACAATCATGTCTGATCTATACGCAGAACCAGTTGTACCATAAAAAGAAACATAATTGGTCGTTGTTGAGTTAGTTGAATAAGATCCACTAGCTTTAATATAAGCTGAACCTTGTGAAGCTTGTTGTTGTCCTGAAGCGCTAAATATCGTTGCTTTATATGTACTAGACTGGTGACCGTAACATCTCAACGTTCCCATATTTGACCCATACATATGATACCAAAAATTAATTGTTACCGTTTTACCTGATGGTACCGAAAGACTACCTATATAAAAACCAAAGGATGTAGAAGGATTCGATGATGCTTCTGTATACATAAACCTGTAAGAGGAACTAGAATTCGCTGTACCAGACGTCGCCATCGAAGAGTCAACGACACCACCATTCGCTCCAGTACTACTACTAGGAGTAGAGGAATAATCACATTGGAAACATCTTGTTGCACTTGTTGTACCACTTGAAGTATTTCTATACGATCCTTGTGTAGCTGTTCCACCTGTAACAACACCACCACCTATAGCAGGACAACCACTAGAACTAGTGCTGGTTGGTGTGCTATTAAAATTAGCGAATAGCGCCGTAGTTGGTGATGCTGCTCCTCCTGAACCAGACGGTGATGGTGTTCTCGTTTTTGATGGTGTTCTCGTTTTAGTTTTAGTACGGGTAGGTGTTCTTGTGGGCGTTCTTGTGGGCGTTCTCGTTTTACTTTGAGTAATAGATTTTGTTCTTGTAGCTGTTTTTGTTGGCGTTCTCGTTTTACTTTGAGTAATAGATTTTGTTCTTGTGGGCGTTCTCGTTTTCGAACTCGTCGCAGTGTATGTGGGTGTTCTGGTACGCGTAGGTGTTCTTGTTGGTGTTCTAGTTTTAGTTTTCGTTTTTGTATATGTAGGTGTTCTTGTTCTTGTAGGTGTTCTTGTGGGTGTATTTGTAGGTGTTCTTGTCTTTGTTTTTGTTCTTGTATATGTAGGTGTTCTAGTTCTAGTAGCAGATTGAGTAATAGATTTTGTTACGGTTGGTGTTCTAGTTTTAGTTTTCGTTTTTGTATATGTAGGTGTTCTCGTTCTTGTAGGTGTTCTTGTGGGTGTATTTGTAGGTGTTCTTGTCTTTGTTTTTGTTCTAGTATATGTAGGTGTCCTAGTTCGTGTTGGTGTCTGTGTTCTTGTCTTGGTTCTAGTGGACGTTCTTGTATACGTAGGTGTTCTGGTACGCGTGGGTGTTTGTGTTCTGGTTTTGGTCTTCGTCTTCGTTCTAGTGTATGTGGGTGTTCTGGTACGCGTAGGTGTTTGTGTTCTCGTTCTAGTTTTAGTTTTCGTTCTAGTATATGTAGGTGTTCTTGTTCTAGTAGCCGTACTAGTAGGTGTTCTAGTTTTAGTTTTCGTTCTAGTATATGTAGGTGTTCTTGTTCTAGTAGCCGTTCTTGTAGGTGTTCTTGTAGGTGTTCTAGTTTTTGTTTTCGTTTGTGTGGGTGATTGTGTTGGTGTTTGTGTTCTTGTCTTTGTTTTGGTTCTAGTATATGTAGGAGATTGTGTTCTTGTAGCTGTTCTTGTAGCTGATCTAGTAGGTGTTTGTGTTCTTGTTTTGGTTTTAGTGGACGTTCTTGTATACGTAGGTGTCCTCGTTCTTGTACGCGTAGGTGATTGAGTAATAGATTTTGTTCTTGTAGGTGTTCTAGTTTTCGTTTTTGTATATGTAGGTGTCCTCGTTCTCGTTCTCGTAGGAGATTGGGTAATAGATTTTGTTCTTGTGGGTGTTCTAGTTTTTGTTCTAGTATATGTAGGCGTTCTCGTTCTCGTTACAGAAGGTGATCTCGTACGCGTAGGTGTTTGTGTTCTCGTACGCGTAGGTGTTTGTGTTCTTGTCTTTGTTTTTGTTCTTGTATACGTAGGTGTCCTCGTTCTTGTAGGTGTTTGTGTTCTGGTTTTGGTTCTAGTAGACGTTCTAGTATATGTAGGTGTCCTCGTTCTTGTGGGTGTTCTAGTTCTCGTTTTAGTAGGTGTTCTAGTTTTAGTTTTCGTTCTAGTATATGTTGGTGTTCTAGTTTGCGTAGGTGTTTGTGTTCTCGTTTTAGTTCTGGTAGCTGTTCTTGTATATGTAGGTGTTCTCGTTCTTGTCCTAGTTTTTGTTGATGTTTGTGTTTGTGTAGGTGTTTGTGTTCTTGTAGGCGTTTGTGTTCTTGTTTTAGTATATGTTGGTGTTCTTGTTTGCGTAGGTGTTTGTGTTCGTGTTCTAGTTCTAGTGGATGTTTTAGTATTTGTAGGTGTTCTGGTACGAGTAGGTGTTTGTGTTCTTGTCTTGGTTCTAGTAGCTGTTCTTGTATATGTAGGTGTTCTCGTTCTAGTAGGTGTCTGTGTTCTTGTTTTGGTTTTAGTGGATGTTCTTGTATACGTAGGTGTTCTGGTACGCGTAGGTGTTTGTGTTCTCGTTTTTGTTTGAGTAGCTGTTTTAGTATTTGTAGGTGTTCTGGTACGCGTAGGCGTTTGTGTTCTTGTCTTGGTTCTAGTGGACGTTCTTGTTTGTGTTGGTGTTTGTGTTCTTGTCTTTGTTCTTGTACTAGTATATGTAGGTGTTCTTGTTCTTGTAGCTGTTATTGTTTGTGTTGGTGTTTGTGTTCTCGTTCTAGTATATGTAGGTGTTCTGGTACGTGTTCTAGTTTTAGTACTAGTAGGCGTTTGAGTTCTTGTTTTCGTTCTCGTTCTTGTATATGTGGGTGTTCTTGTTCTAGTAGGTGTTTGTGTTCTAGTTGCTGTTTGTGTAGCTGTTCTAGTCTGTGTCGGTGTTCTTGTTCGTGTAGGTGTTTGTGTTCTAGTTGCTGTTTGTGTAGCTGTTCTAGTTTGCGTAGGCGTTCTTGTTCTTGTTTTAGTATTTGTAGGCGTCTGAGTTCTTGTTCTGGTTTGCGTTTGTGATGGTGTTCTAGTTCTTGTTCTAGTACTAGTTCTAGTATATGTAGGTGTTCTTGTTCTTGTAGCTGTTCTAGTTTGTGTTGGTGTTTGTGTTCTGGTTTTTGTTTCTGTAGGTGTTCGCGAACGAGTAGGTGTCTGTGTTCTTGTTGGTGTTTGTGTTCTAGTTTTCGTCTTCGTTCTAGTGTATGTTGGTGTTCTGGTTTGTGTTTGCGTTTGTGTTTGCGTAGGCGTTTGTGTTCTTGTTTTTGTTTCTGTAGGTGTTCGCGAACGAGTAGGTGTTTGTGTTCTAGTTGCTGTTTGTGTAGCTGTTCTAGTCTGTGTTGGTGTTTGTGTTCTTGTTTTAGTATTTGTAGGCGTCCTGGTTTGTGTTGATGTTTGTGTTTGTGATGGTGTTCTAGTTCTTGTACTAGTACTAGTACTAGTTTGTGTTGGTGTTCTAGTTTGTGTAGCTGTTCTAGTCTGTGTTGGTGTCTGTGTTCTTGTTTTTGTATATGTTGGTGTTCTGGTACGAGTAGGTGTTTGTGTACTAGTTTTAGTTTGTGTACTAGTTTTAGTCTGTGTTGGTGTTCTAGTCTGTGTTGGTGTCTGTGTTCTCGTTTTAGTTTGTGTAGGTGTTCTAGTTTGTGTAGCTGTTTTAGTTCTTGTTCGTGTTTGCGTGTTTGACGGTGTTCTTGTGCGTGTTGACCCAGGAGTATCCGTTCTTGTAATAGTTCTAGTATGTGTTGGTGTTTGTGTAGGTGTTCTAGTTTGCGTAGGCGTTTGTGTTCGTGTTCTGGTTTGTGTTGGTGTTTGTGTTTGTGATGGTGTTCTTGATCTAGTAACGGTATTAGTAGGTGTTTGAGTTTGTGTAGCTGTTTGTGTTGGGGTTCTAGTTTGTGTTCTAGTTCTGGTCTGTGACGGGGTTCTTGTCCGTGTAGGTGTTTGAGTTCTTGTTTGAGTCGGTGTTTGTGTCTGAGTAGCTGTTCTAGTATATGTTGGTGTTCTCGTACGCGTAGGTGTTTGTGTACTTGTTTTTGTTTGTGTGGGTGTTCTCGTACGCGTAGGTGTTTGTGTTCTTGTCTTAGTCTGAGTAGCCGTTCTTGTTTGAGTAGCTGTTCTCGTACGCGTAGGTGACTGTGTTGGTGTTTGTGTAGGTGTTTGTGTTCTAGTTTTCGTTCTCGTTTGAGTCGGTGTTTGGGTTCTTGTAACAGTATTTGTAGGTGTTCTTGTTTGAGTAGCTGTTCTTGTTCTAGTAGGCGTTTGTGTTCTTGTCTTAGTCTGAGTAGCTGTTTTAGTATTTGTAGGTGTTCTGGTACGCGTAGGTGACTGTGTTGGTGTTTGTGTAGGTGTTTGTGTTTGTGTTTGTGTGGATGTTTGAGTAGCTGTTCTTGTTCTAGTAGGCGTCTGTGTTCTTGTCTTAGTCTGAGTAGCCGTTCTTGTTTGAGTAGCTGTTCTAGTTTGCGTAGGTGTTTGTGTTCGTGTTTGCGTCTGTGAAGATGTTCTTGTTTGGGTTGGTGTTTGAGTTCTCGTAGGTGTTTGAGTTCTGGTTTTTGTAGGCGTTTGTGTAGGTGTCCTTGTTCTAGTAGGCGTCTGTGTTCTTGTCTTAGTCTGAGTAGCCGTTCTAGTATATGTTGGTGTTCTAGTTTGCGTAGGTGTTTGTGTTCCTGTTCTAGTATATGTTGGTGTTCTAGTTCTTGTAGACGTTTGTGTACTTGTTTGGGTTTGAGTAGCTGTTCTAGTATTTGTAGGTGTTCTCGTACGCGTAGGTGTTTGTGTAGGTGTCTGACTTCTTGTTGGTGATTGAGTTATTGTTTTGGTTTGTGTAGGTGTTCTAGTTTGTGTTCTTGTTGGTGATTGAGTAGCTGTTCTTGTTTGTGTTGGAGTTTGTGTTCTCGTTTTAGTTTGTGTACTAGTTTTAGTTTGTGTTGGTGTCCTAGTTGGTGTTCTCGTTTTAGTTTGTGTTGGTGTTTGTGTTCTTGTTATAGTTTGTGTTGGTGTTTTTGTTCTCGTAGGTGTCTGTGTTCTCGTTTTAGTTTGTGTAGGTGTTACCTCACGAGTAGTTGTTTTTGTTGGTGTTCTTGTTTTCGTTTTCGTAGGTGTTTGTGTTGCGGTTCTAGTTTGTGTTGGTGTCCTAGTTTGAGTAGCTGTTTGTGTTGGTGTTCGCGTACGTGTAGGTGTTTGTGTAGGTGTTTGTGTCTGAGTTTGTGTTGGTGTTTGAGATCTTGTTGGTGTTTGTGTTCTAGTTCTTGATTGAGTTGGTGTTCTTGACCTTGTAACAGTACTGGTTTGTGTTTGTGTTGGTGTTTGTGTTGGTGTTCGCGTTCTGGTTTTAGTAGGTGTTTGTGTCTGAGTAGCTGTTTGTGAAGCTGTTCTTGTACGCGTAGGCGTTTGTGTTCTCGTTTTAGTTTGTGTGGGTGTCCTAGTTCTAGTTCTTGTAGGTGTTTGTGTTCTTGTTTGTGTTGGTGTTTGTGTTTGTGTTGGTGTTTGTGTTGGTGTTTGAGTTCTTGTCTTAGTCTGAGTAGCCGTTCTAGTATATGTTGGTGTTCTAGTTTGCGTAGGTGTTTGGGTTTGCGTAGGTGTTTGAGTTTGCGTAGGTGTTTGTGTTGGTGTTTGTGATCTTGTTTGTGTAACTGTTTGAGTAGCTGTTCTAGTATATGTAGGCGTTCTTGTACGAGTAGGTGTTTGTGTTCTCGTTCTAGTTTGAGTTCGGGTTCTAGTTTGTGTAGATGTTCTAGTACTAGTAGGCGTTCTTGTTTGAGTCGGTGTTTGTGTCTGAGTCGGTGTTCTAGTTTGTGTAGGCGTCTGTGTTCTTGTCTTAGTCTGTGTCGGTGTCCTAGTTTGTGTCGGTGTTCTCGTTCGTGTGGGTGTTTCAGTTCTTGTACGGGTAGCTGTTTGTGTTGGTGTTCTGGTCTGTGTTCTTGTTCTTGTAGAAGTTCTTGTTTGTGTTTGAGTTGTTGTTCTGCTTTGTGTTGGGGTTTGCGTTCTGGTTTGTGTTTGTGATGGTGTTCTAGTTCTTGTTCTTGTAACAGTAGTAGTTGGTGTTTGTGTAGGTGTTCTAGTTTGTGTTGGTGTTTGTGTTCTAGTTTTAGTTTGTGTCCTCGTCCTAGTATTTGTAGGTGTTTGTGTTTGTGTTGGTGTTTGTGTAGGTGTTCTAGTTCGCGTAGGTGTCTGAGTTCTTGTCCTAGTTTGTGTTGGCGTTTGTGAAGCTGTTCTAGTATTTGTCGGTGTTCGCGTACGTGTGGGTGTTCGCGTACGTGTGGGTGTTTGTGTTCTCGTTTTAGTGTATGTAGCTGTTCTAGTATTTGTAGGTGTCTGAGTTCTTGTCCTTGTTTGTGTTGGTGTCTGTGTCGGGGTTTGTGTTCTTGTCCTTGTTTGTGTTGGTGTCTGTGTCGGGGTTTGTGTTGGTGTTCCCGTACGTGTAGGTGTTACTGCTCTTGAAGAAGTAGGTGTCTGAGTTGGGGTTCTGGTCTGTGTTCTAGTTTGTGATGGTGTTCTTGATCTAGTAGGTGTTTGTGTTCGCGTTTTTGTTTGTGTTGGTGTCCTAGTTTGTGTTGGCGTTCTGGTTTGTGTAGGTGTTTGTGTTCTAGTTCTAGTTTGTGTATTTGTTCTAGTAGAGGTTTGAGTTCTAGTTCTAGTCTGTGTTGGTGTTTGTGTTCGTGTTACCGTCTGTGAAGGTGTTCGTGTTCTAGTTTGGGTTGGTGTTTGAGTTCTAGTCAGAGTTTGTGTTGGTGATTGTGTTGGTGTTTGACTTCTTGTAACAGTATTTGTTTTTGTTTGTGTTGGTGTCCTAGTTTGTGTTGGTGTCTGAGTTTGTGTTGCTGTTTGTGAAGCCGTTCTAGTATATGTTGGTGTTCTCGTACTAGTAGGTGTTTGTGTTCTTGTTTTTGTTTGCGTTGATGTTCTTGTTTGTGTTGGTGTTCTCGTACGCGTAGGTGTTTGTGTTCTTGTTTTTGTTTGTGTTGGTGTTCTAGTTGCTGTTTGTGTTGCTGTTCTAGTGCTTGTTTTAGTTTTAGTAGCGGTAGCTGTTTGAGAAGGTGTTCGTGTGGGTGTTGACCCAGGAGTATCCGTTCTTGTAATGGTTCTAGTTTGTGTTGGTGTTTGTGTACGCGTAGATGTTTGTGTTTGTGTGGGTGTCTGACTTCTTGTAACAGTACTAGTTGGTGTTTGTGTAGGTGTTCTAGTTCTAGTTCTAGTAGGTGATTGTGTTGGTGTTCGCGAACGAGTAGGAGATTGTGTTCTGGTCTGTGTAGCTGTTCTGGTCTGTGTAGCTGTTCTGGTCTGTGTAGCTGTTCTGGTCTGTGTTGGCGTTTGTGTAGCCGTTCTAGTTTGTGTGGGTGTCTGTGTTCTTGTTTTTGTTTGTGTAGGTGTTCTAGTTTGTGTTGGTGTTCTCGTCCGTGTAGGTGTTTGTGTTCGCGTTTTTGTTTTTGTAGGCGTTTGTGTTTGTGTAGGTGTTTGTGTTCTGGTTTTTGTAGGCGTTTGTGTAGGGGTTTCACCCGATGTTGGAGTCGGTGTTGGTGTTTGAGATCTTGTTGGTGTTTGTGTTCTAGTTGCTGTTTGTGATGGTGTTCTAGTTCGTGTGGGTGTTTGTGTTTGTGTACTAGTCTGTGTAGGCGTTCTCGTTCGTGTAGGCGTTTGAGTTTGTGTAGGCGTTTGTGTCCTTGTTCCTGTTTGAGATGATGTTCTAGTCTGTGTTGGTGTCCTTGTTCTTGTAACAGTATTTGTAGGTGTTTGTGTTTGTGTTTGTGTTGGTGTTCTCGTACGTGTGGGTGTTGGTGTTTGTGTACTAGTTGCTGTTTGTGATGGTGTTCTTGTTTGCGTGGGTGTCTGAGTTCTTGTTCTAGTCTGTGTTGGTGTTCTTGTTTGTGTTGGTGTTCTTGTTTGTGTTTTAGTCTGTGTTGATGTTTGTGTTTGAGATTTTGTTCTAGTCTGTGTTGGTGTTTGCGTTCTTGTTTTTGTTGGTGTTTGTGTTCTGGTTTTTGTTTGACTAGGGGTTCTCGTTCTAGTTTGTGAAGCTGTTCTTGTTTGTGTCGATGTTCTACTTTGTGTTGGTGTTTGTGTTCTGGTTTTTGTTTGAGTGGCCGTTCTGGTCTGTGTTGGTGTTCTCGTACGTGTAGCGTCTTGTGTTTCCGTCCTCGTTTGTGTTGGTGTTCTTGATCTAGTAGGTGTTTGTGTTCTCGTTTTAGTTTGTGATGGTGTTCTTGTTGAAGTTTGTGTTGGTGTCCTAGTTTGTGTTCTAGTTTGTGTTGGTGTTTGAGTAGCCGTTCTGGTCCGTGTAGGTGTTTGTGTACTTGTTTTAGTTTGTGATGGTGTTCTGCTACGAGTAGGTGTTTGTGTTCTTGTCTTGGTTTTAGTTTGTGTTGCTGTTTGTGTTCGTGTGGGCGTTTGTGTTCTTGTTTTGGTTTTTGTATTTGTAGGTGTTCTAGTTTGTGTAGGCGTTTGTGTTTGTGTGTTGGTGTTCGAGTTTGTTCTTGTGTTGGTTGGTGTTCTACTTTGTGTTGGTGTAGGCGTTTGTGTTGGTGTCTGAGTTCTGGTTTTTGTTTGTGTTTGGGTTGCTGTTTGTGAAGCTGTTCTTGTTATAGTAGGCGTTTGTGTTGGAGATAATGTTCTTGTCGGTGTTCTTGTTCTTGTTGATGTTTGTGTTCTTGTCCTTGTTTGTGTTGGTGTTTGAGTTTGGGTTACCGTTTGTGAAGCTGTTCTTGTCTGTGTTGGTGTCCTAGTTCTGGTTGCTGTTTGAGTTGGTGTTACCGTTTGTGAAGCCGTTCTGGTCTGTGTTGATGTTTGAGTTCGAGTTTGTGTCGGTGTTTGAGTCTGTGTTGGTGTCCTTGACTGAGTAGGTGTCCTTGTTCGAGTAGGTGTCCTTGTTCGAGTTTGTGTTGGTGTTTGTGTAATAGATTTTGTTGGTGTTTGTGTTCTTGTTGGTGTTTGTGTTCTTGTTTGTGATGGTGTTTGTGTAGGAGTTCTAGATCGTGTAGGTGTTTGAGTCTGTGTTGGTGTCCTTGTTTGTGTTGGTGTCCTTGACTGAGTAGGTGTTCTTGATCTAGTTACTGTTTGTGTAGGTGTTTGTGTAGGTGTTTGAGTTCTTGTCCTTGACTGAGTAGGTGTTTGTGTCTGAGTTTGTGTTGGTGTCTGAGTTTGTGTAGGTGTTTGAGTTCTTGTTCTTGTGGGTGATTGAGTTATTGTTTTGGTTTGTGTAGGTGTTCTAGTTCTTGTAACTCCTTGTGTTTCCGTTCTACTTTGTGTTGGTGTTTGTGTTCTTGTTTGAGTAGCTGTTCTTGTTCTAGTAGGCGTCTGTGTTCTTGTCTTAGTCTGAGTAGTTGATCTAGTCTGTGTTGGTGTCCTTGACTCAGTAGATGTTTGAGTTGGTGTTTGTGTTTGTGTTTGTGTACTAGTCTGTGTAGGCGTTTGTGTTCTTGTTTTAGTTTGTGATGGTGTCCTTGTTGGTGTTTGTGTTCTAGTTGCTGTTTGTGATGGTGTTCTAGTTTGTGTTGGTGTTTGTGTTTGAGATGATGTTCTTGTTTGTGTAGGTGTTCTAGTTTGTGTTTGAGATTTTGTTCTCGTTTGTGTTGGTGTTTGCGTACGCGTAGGTGTTTGTGTTTGTGTTGGTGTCTGACTTCTTGTTGGTGATTGAGTTATTGTTCTAGTTTGTGTAGGTGTTTGTGAAGCTGTTCTAGTTTGTGTAGGTGTTCGTGATTGAGTGGCTGTTCGTGATTGAGTGGCTGTTCGTGTTGGTGTTGCTGTTTCTGTTGACGTTTGAGTCTGTGTTTTTGTTCGAGTCTGTGTTGGTGTTTGTGTTCTTGTTTCTGTCGGGGTTCTCGTACTTGTTGGTGTTTGTGTTCTAGTTGCTGTTTGTGATGGTGTTCTAGTATATGTTGGTGTTCTCGTACGCGTAGGTGTTTGTGTTCTTGTTGATGTTTGTGTTTGCGTTGGCGTTTGTGTTGATGTTTGTGTTCTTGTCCTTGTTTGTGTTGGCGTTTGTGTTGGTGTTTGTGATCGCGTTTGAGTTTGTGTTCTAGTTTGTGTTGGCGTTTGTGTTCTAGTTGCTGTTTGTGATGGTGTTACAGTTCTTGTTTGTGTTCGTGTTTGTGTACCTGTCTGGGTTTGTGAAGCTGTTCTAGTTTGTGTTGCTGTAGCTCCTGGTGTATCTGTTCTTGTAGGTGTTTGAGTTCTCGTCTGAGTTTGTGTCTTGGTTCTGGTATTAGTAGGTGTAGGAGTTTGTGTCTTTGTTCGAGTTGGTGTTTTAGTAATTGTTGGTGTTTGTGTGGGTGATCGAGTAGTTGTTGGTGTTTGTGTTCTTGTTGGTGTTTGTGTTCTAGTTTTAGTTTGTGTCCTCGTCCTAGTTTGTGTTGGTGTTTGTGTTGCTGTAGCACCAGGTGTATCTGTGCTTGTTTGTGTTGGTGTCTGAGTCCTTGTTCTTGTTTGTGTTTGTGTTGGCGTTTGTGAAGCTGTTCTAGTTGATGTTCTTGTCGGTGTTTGTGTCGGAGTACTTTCTGGTTTTTTATAGATCTCCAATGGAAAAAACCCACCTAAAACAGAACCTGCAGATATCGCTTGTTGTTTAAAGAATGCAATATAACTGCTTGCTTGTTTGATTAATGTAAATCCTTGTAAAAATTCCGGGAGGCCAGGCACATATACATCGTAAGTGGTGGTTATAGAATCATCAATAGGTCTTACTTGAAATACTCTGCTTGTTACATTAGTAGCGCTTAATCTATTAAAAGCGCTAAGCACCAAGCCCGTACCATCAAATATATTCGCTGAACCAACAGAGGTACTAACAAAAAATGAAACACCTGAATATAATCTACCTGCTAATATTTCTTCAGTTGACGATATCGGAGGAATAAAATTATCACCCGGGCTTAAGTTTATTGGCATGGAAGAAACACCCCTGGCAAAAACCATATACGTGCTTCCAGGAACAAATTGTGTGAACCCTTGTAAGAAATCAGGAAGTCCGGGTATATAAGTTATTAGCGCAGGGTCGGTTATGTTCTCTCCTGCAAACATACGATTTACATTTGCAGCTGCAGATAATTTTGTATCGCTTACAGTTAATCTTGTACCACCAACGAATCTAATTGTTTGGCCACTAAAGAATACAGAACCCATTTGTATTATTTATACAGTTGCAATATTTAAATCACTAGCTGGCAAAGTAATCTGCACCTCAACCCCGGTTTCTGAGTCTGTATATGTAAACTCCTTTCCAATATACTCAGCGAGCGTGCTGCATATAACAAATTTTGAAACATTATCTACACTAATCAAGCTTGCATTTAATGCTGGTGTTCCCCCATATAAAGGTTCAAAAGATAATTTATCTCCATTAGCTGATTGAAAAGTAATTCCGTTTTTAGAAATATGTGGAGGTTCGCCAATTCCTATTAATTCTATTTTAGAAATCTCTTGTGCCATCGATAAATGTTCCTGTGTATGGTACACCTGAATACGTTACTCTAAAGTATTGACCAGTATAATTAGTTAATGAATACGGTACCACTGATTTAACAACACTACTTACTGTAATTATCATACTTGCTGTGGTAGGTGTTCCAGATCCAATACAATTGTAAGCAAATACATCTCCAATAGCAGACTGGAACGTTACACCAGAACCTGATGGATGAGGTGCACTACCTGTACCAGTTAGAGAACAATTAAAAGTTGATCCTAGTGAAGGTGTTACAGTTGGTGATATAGTTACTGTTTTAGTTTGTGTTGGTGTTTGTGATTGTGTCTGAGTTCGTGTTACAGTTGGTGTTTGTGTTTGAGTTGGTGTTTGTGTAATTGATTTAGTTATTGTAGGCGATTGAGTTATAGATTTTGTTTGTGTAGGTGTCCTTGACTGAGTAGGTGTTTGAGTTCGTGTTACAGTTAGTGTTTGTGTTTGAGTTGGTGTTTGTGTAGAGGTTCTAGTTTCCGTTCTCGTTCTAGTTGGTGTTTGAGATCTTGTTGGTGATAGAGTTATACTTTTTGTTTGTGTTTGTGTAGGTGTTCTTGTCTGAGTCGCTGATTTAGTATATGTGGGTGTTCTCGTACGAGTTTTTGTTTGTGATTGTGTAATAGATACTGTAATAGATTTTGTAGGTGTATATGTAGTTGTTTGTGTTTGTGTTTGTGTTCTTGTCTGAGTAGGTGTTTGTGTTCTTGTCTGAGTAGGTGTTCTTGTTCTAGTATATGAAGGTGTTTGTGTTTGTGTTCTTGATTGAGTAGGTGATTGTGTGGGGGTTGCTGTATAAGTAACCGTTGATGTGGGTGTAGAGCCGAAAGTGGATGTTTGTGTATTTGTTTTAGTTTTCGTACGCGTAGGTGTAACCGGGATTCCGGTGGCCATACCATCTATAATAACCCTATGCGGCATACCAAGTGGTATGCGACCAACGGCTAAACCAGCATTTCTTACTGCTTGAGGGTTAGGATTAAAGATAAACCCAGGTGGTGCTTGTTTTCTGTCCGATGGCTTTCCAGGTCCGGTATCTTTAGGCCCTCTTCTAGTTCTTTCAACTCTTTGAGCCCTACCAGAATCTTGTGAATTATTAAAACGTATTGCCACTTGTTTATATTTATTGCAACACCAATCTATTAATCACAATTATCAAGTTATGTCGGTTTCTGTTCTTGTATATGTAGGAGTTCTTGTACGCGTTCTAGTTTGTGTCACCGTTTTAGTACGAGTATATGTTGATGTTCTAGTTGGTGTTGGTGTTGGAGAAGAACCCTGGGTAGATGTCTGAGTTCGCGTTCTTGTACTAGTTGGTGTCGATGTTTTAGTCTTTGTTCGTGTTGGTGTCGGTGTTACGCCAGCTATAGGTGTTTTAGTCCTTGTTCTTGTTTTAGTAGGTGTCTGGGTTTGGGATTGAGTAGGTGTTTGTGTTCTCGTTGCACTTGCTGATGGTGTTGGTGTTATAGTTACTGATTTTGTCCTTGTTACTGTGGATGAAGGCGTGCGTGATCTAGAAACCGTTGGTGTTTGTGTAATAGATTTTGTTACAGTTGGTGTCGATGTTCTTGTTGGTGTTTGTGTTGGTGTTCTTGTCTGAGTAGGTGTTTGTGTTTTAGTAGGTGTCTTTGTTTTTGTTTTTGTTCTAGTCTGAGTAGATGTTCTTGTTCTTGTTCGTGTTTGGGTAGATGTTCTAGTTTGTGTTCGAGTTCGTGTTGGTGTTTGTGTTTGTGTAATAGCAGGCGTTCCGGTTTTTGTCTGAGTTTGTGAAGCTGTTCTAGTTTGTGTTGGTGTTTGTGTTTTTGATTGAGTTACTGTTCTTGTTGGTGTCTGAGTTTGTGTTTGAGATGTTGTTTGTGTCTGTGTTTGTGTTGGTGTTTGTGTTTTCGTGTCTGTAATTGTTTTAGTTACTGTAGACGAAACAGTTACAGTAACATCATTTGTAGGTGTGACGGTGGGGGTTGCGTGAGATGTTTGAGATGCAGTCTGTGTTTGTGTTGGTGAAGCCGTAACTGTTTCCGTTTTGGTTGGTGTTGGAGTTGGGGAAGTAGTAGGGGCAGTTGTACCCTCAGTGGAAGTTCTCGTTTTAGTTTGAGTTTGTGTGGGTGTTGTACTTTTTGAAGTTGTGCGAGTTGGTGTTGTGGTCTGTGTTTGAGTTGGTGTGCATAGAGGGGTTGCCGTCGGTGTTCCAGTAACACCTGGTGTAGATGTTCTTGTTACCGTCGGTGTGGCGCGGAGATTACCACCACCAATGTTAACACGATCAATTACCTTCCTATTCGTCGCCACAAATATATTTATTTACAAGAGTTATTATACAAGCATTAATCACTTGCTGCCCCGGATTCAGTACGTGTTTGTGTTGGTGTTCTTGTTCTAGTAGGTGTTTGTGTTGTGTTCTGTGTTTCCGTTCTCGTTTGAGTAGGTGTTTGTGTTGGCGTTTGAGTAGGTGTTTGAGTAGGTGTTTGTGTTCT
>Ga0209757_10000098_pt1 | contig 24954 bp, 16 predicted proteins | sample ETNvirome_6_1000_FD_185472 | JGI IMG/M metagenome (GOLD analysis project Ga0209757, IMG submission 185472) | Marine viral communities from the Pacific Ocean - ETNP_6_1000 (SPAdes) (version 2) | ecosystem: Environmental > Aquatic > Marine > Oceanic | place: Pacific Ocean | collected 2013-06-19 | reverse complement strand
TGCTGCATGCTCCTTCAAATAAGGAACTTGGTCATTGAAATCATAGATATATACCTTCTTCTTACTTTCGTGGATACGAAGGGCACGTCCAAGTGCCTGAAGAGTAGCAATCTCTGATTTAAGTCCCCTTGCGTTAACAAGGTGAGTGATTTCGGGGATGTCTACCCCAGTCTGTAGAATTTTGGTTCCTATCAGAACTGAGCGTTCATCGGTTTTAAACTGTTTAATTGTTTGTTTACGAGCCATTACGTCATCCTTCCCTTCCAAAGTGTGTGCCCCCGGTATCATACCCTTTAGAAGCTCTAAATGTTTAAGGTTTTTAACTAAAATTAAAATTCTACCTTTATCAATAGCGTCACAGGTCTTCTTTATCAGGTTATTTCTGATGTCGTTATGGATAATATGGGAATCGTATATGTCACTATACCCCGCATCTAACAACGAGTGGTCCTTGTACTCAGGCATATCAAGGAATGTAACCACGGGGGGAGTTAAGAATCCCTCCTCCACTAACTGCTCCACGTCTACCTCTGAAATTATATCACCCAGATAGGCCACTAAGTTAAGTTTTGCCATGCGCTCCTTAGGCATTGTGGCAGACATCCCAAAGCGGTAAACTGCGTTAGGGAAAGACTTTACAACCTTTGTAGTTAATTTACCTTTCGAGAACTCATGCACCTCGTCAAAAATAATAAACTCAGATTGTTTGAGGTGTGTATCAACAACCTTGTGAATCGACTGGACGGTGCATAACGTAATAGGTTTTAGTTCAACACCATCCCCAAACGCTACCCCTACGTCAAACCCCAAGTCTTTAAGGAAGTCGTATGTTTGAAGCAGCAGAGTCTTTTGGGTGAAAAATATTAAACCTGTCTTATCCTCTAGAGCTTTTAGGATGCCCGCTAAAATAATTGTTTTACCCGCGCCCGTGGGAGCCTTAATAAGAGCCATCCTCTTTTTTAAAGCCAACTCTATAAGAGATTTTTGGTAGTCTCGGTACTTAAGTTTAGGTACCTCGATATTATGCCTATCTAATACAGGCTCGCGCTCGTCTTGGATTTCGTATTCAAGCTCAGCGAGTTCAAGGTCTTTTAAAATAAAGGGGAGTAACCCAGTTCCAAACACTCCCTTTTCTGTTATGTAATATTTAGAGCCATCCCATCCTTTTTTGTATGCTCGGCTATATCTTGCCCCGGGGATTTTAGCACTGTATTTTTTCCTCAAAATAGAGAGCAATTGCTTGTTTCTTGTTTTGAGCAAAGAATTTACATTTTTGACTAGAATCTTCAAAGTATTACTATTATAGTCTAAAAGAGTTTCTTTTTTGGAGTAATTTATGAGTGAAAATACCGAATCAATTGTTGACCTAGTACAAAAGCACAAAGCAGCAGACGCTGGCAACCTGCCTTCCGCTGAACCCTCTGTGCAGCCCGAGGTGCAACGCAAAGCAGCACAGATGTCTGAGAGCATGCCTGCTGATAAGATGTCTGAGGAGGCTTTAGAGAAGCTCCTAGTCCATGTCAAGCATCGGATGGCTTGGCAGGAAATTTCGTTACCTTCTCAAGGACTTCTTTACCCAAACGGTGAAGCAAAAGTAAGTATCCGCCCCTTTACTTTTGATGACGAGCGTATCCTGAAATCTATGGAAGCCGCCAAGGACCCGGACGCAGTAATTGAAAAGTTGCTGCGTAACTGTGTTAAGGGGATTGCAGTCGAGGAGCTTACTCCACACGATAGAGTTTATTGCCTTTTCCGTTTACGGGGCATTTCCTACGGCGATGAATACCCTATTCAACACGACTGTAATAATTGTTCTAAGGCCAGTAAGCTAAGCTTAACGATTTCAACGTTGGATATGCGGAAGCTCACCCCGGAGCATATGAAGTTCAGGCTTCCCGACTCTGAGCAAGATGCGATTATTAAACTCCCTAGGAGCCAAGACGAGCATCTTTACCGTACCCCGGAGTTGTTAATGAACAACCTACACATGTTCGTTTACAGTGTGGGAGGCATTACCGATAAGACTATCCTTGAAGCTTTCCTCCACAAGACAACAGTTCGGGACATCGACACCTTACGTTCTCACATCTTCACCCCTGATTATGGGATGGAAAATCACTTCTTCTATACTTGTACTGAATGCAATACAAAAAATAGAGTGGAGATTGGACTGAACGAAAGTTTTTTTACCGCGAGCTAACTAGTTTCTGGGCGGACGATGGGCTTGAAACCCAAGCCTATATCCTAGTTAAGCATGTAAATCTTAGTCTGACTGACGTGGGAAAACTGTGTTTCATAGAGAGAGAGACGTATATAAAGTTGCTAGGGGAAGAACGCGAACGAGAAGCAGAACAAATGGAGCAAGCTCGCAAGAAACGGACTAGATAAATAAGATGGCAACTTTTAACGGATATTCAGTAGTTAAGCGGTACAACCGTCCTAGCATTCTTCTAAGGACTTTATTAGAACAATTCTTTACTAACAACGGTACTTACTTCAATCCTTCAGAGATTAGTTCGGTGTACATCCTCCCGGACATTAGCAACAAGACAGCCGGTAGCCCAGATATTTATATCAATAAGGATGCAAGCGCTCTTGGTACCTCCGCCTACGGAAAGCTAAATGCAGTAGGGTTGTCGGCGGTTGTCGCTAAATATGACGTAAGTAACGGCGCTGCCATCCAACCCCCTAGTTCTTACTCGGGTGCGGGAACCTCGGGTGCGAGTGCTATTTACAGCGCAGGTACAGGCCATTATGCAGTTGTAGCAGATGGGGTAGCATACCCCTCTTACTCTTCCTTAGGGCTTTCAGACGGTAAGTGGTTTGATATGTGGCTCGTTAAAGACTTCTCAGCGGTGGATGCGTCAGCGGGGTGGAAGCTTTATTGGAATAAATTCGAAACGTTCAACGACCGAATAATCACATTCACGGAACCGTATCAGATAACATCCCACAGCAAGTTACAAAATAAGTATATCCAGCTAAGCTCCGTCCCCACTCTTAGGATTACGACAGAACAGTTTGTTGCCAATAAAAATATGTCTCAGGACCTAAAAACTATTTGGCGAGATGGGGTAATTGATAACGCTGAGATTAGAATTCGAAAAAGGAACCCGGAGACTACGGGGCTCATTACTAACATTGAGCCTGTTTCGGGATGGACCTCTAGTGGGATTGATGTTAGCTCAGAGGACACAATCTTGTTTACTTGGGACACCTCCGGGGAGTCGAAGGGTGATTACATCGTTCAGGTCAAGTATACCCTTCTTGAGCAAACCTTCGTGAGCGAAGAGTTTAGTTTAGTGCTTCAGTAACATCATAACCGAAGTCTACTGCGGTCATGCCGTCCCTCAAGACTGCCACGAACTGAGACTTCCCACTACACGCAACGTGTAGGTCGTTCCAATCCTTGAAGCCTTCGGGCAGTTTGGCGACACAGAAGTCGTTCTTGTTCTTACTTAAAAGAGTCTTACGTGCTTGACGGACACCCTCTGCCCCTGCTTCGTCGTTGTCATACGCAAAGATTATCTGCTTCCGTTTTAGCATATCGGCTTGAGCAACAGACAGGTGGCTACCTTGTGTGCAGGTAGCATTGATACCGTTAATCTGGAGGGAGATAGCGTCTAAGGGACCCTCGGTAATAAAGATATAATCACAATCGTCTTTGAAGGGGAATAGAATTTCAGAAGACTTCATGCCTGTCATTTCCCGAGAAGGGTTTAAATATTTAATACCCATAACACTAAGATTACGTGCCTGAAAGTAAAACGCTTTCTCGTTATCGTAGCTGTAGGGAATAATCATCCTGTTAGTATACCTTCCCGTAGGAGCGAGATAAAAATCAAACTTCTCAAGTTTTCTTGTTACAATAAATTTCCTCGCAAGCCTTTCTGTTAAACTGGCACTATCAATGTTGAGGGGGTCAAACTTTTTAAAGGTTGAGAAAATCTTATCAACTGTGTTTGTGCGAGCGGACTTCTGGTTTGTGACCCTCAAAGTAGACACATCAAAAAGATGTTCTGGGCTATCGAACATCTTGCCACGTAGATAAGTTACCGCCTGACTATATGGAATCTCTTCAACAGCCGCTACAAGCTGAGGGAAATTACCCCTCTCTTGAGACTTGAAATCTTGCCAAAGACCTGTCACCATGTTGATGGAGAGGTGAAGTTTATCGTCAGGCGAGAATATAGAGTTTGTAGTGAATTCCTCACCAAATACACGGTTTTCAGGGAACTTTGCTAACAAATACTCTTTAATAACACTAGAAGGTACCATTATGTATATTAAAGGCTTTTCCCCCTCGAAATTGAACACTTTTGACGAATGTGAGCAAAAGTTCCGGTACAAGTATGTACACTACCTCGGAGAGGACTACAACGAGGGGCTTTCGAAAGATGCGCTTCAGTTCGGTTCATATATTCACAAAATCCTAGAGGACGGTGTTGACTCGGAATCAGTGGAGGAGCTAAAGGAGCATGGCCTCCGACTACGTAATAGCTACCACTTCAAGGGTCGTGAAGAAGATACCCTGAAATGTATCAAAAACTTCTTCGCCTTCAACAGCAAAATCACCAAGAGCATCTCCACAGAGATGAGGTTCAAGATAGAAGTCCTGCCTGACCTTGAGGTTAATGGCATTATTGACCGTGTTGTAGAGGGTGAGCCGGGGCATTTTCTTGTAATTGACTACAAGACTTCTAAGCGGGAGAAAACTAAAAGAGACCTTTACACTGACCCGCAGCTAATGATTTACGCAGCCGCAATCGCCAAAATGTATAAGTGCGATATTCGGAGCGTTACGGTAGCGCATTACTACCCGCTCACAAATAACCTAGTCACTATCAAGTATCTCCCTAGCCACATAAAGAACTTTCTTAAGAAGGTAGACGAAAAAAAGTGGAAAATCCGAAAAAAGAAGACCCTTGACTTCAAGCCTCGGGTTAACCAGTTCTGCGACTGGTGTGGGTATAAGGGTCTCTGCCCCAAGTTTGGCGGCTCAGAAAAGCTTTTACAGGAAGCGATTAAGAAAAAGAGTCTCGATAAACAATCGGGTAATAAAGGCTAATGTCGATAGCCTTAAGGAAATCCTTAACCTGTACGACATCGTAGCCATACTTCTTAGTATATTGATTCTCTAGGACAGAGAGCTTAACAGGCTTTTGATTCTGGAAGGCATCAATGATAAGTCCTTGGAATATATTAATGAAGGATTCAGAGTATCTGTGTCTCCATTTTTCTTTAAACTCTAAGGATAGAGCATAGTTTACTTGTTCTAGGAACTCTTCAAGTTCTATTTGGTCATCTAGGTTAACTGAGTTCATTATTCTATATAATATATAAGATTAAAGTCCGGGGTGTATCGAAAATGACAAGAAAAGTTCAAGCAAGTTTAACGTTCAGGAGAAATACCCCCGGAAGGAGGATGTCTTCTATCAAGAACATGTCCAAGTATGCTGGCCAGTTGTACACTTTTGGGTATACTAGCTGGGGTCCGAAAGATAAAAAAAGAAGGCCAAATATAGACAAACAACCTTTATTGCTTCTAGCGGTAAGACAGGGCCAGAAAACATGGAGGGCTAAAAATAAGAATCCATATGTCTATGGGTTCAATCTGAACTACTTAGAGTCCAATAGGCGTTTAGAGGTTATCCAGCAACTTGTAATCATATTTTCTGAACATGAAGGGGAACTGCTGGGATACGATGAAATCAAAGGTGCGATTGATTTACCTACCGCTAAGGAAAACTCAATTTTTAGAAAGTATGATGCCCGGGGCAGCAAGTTAAGACGGTTGGCTCAAGTGGACCTAAATACTTATGCCGTCTATCTAGAGGATGCTTTGAGCAATGATGACGACGATTAATCATGACCACATCAGAAGACCATAATTTTTTTGAAGAGCTAAACAAGGATTTAGCTTCTCAAATGAATGATGCTATCAAAGATGCATTTAAATCCGTTAAGGTAGATTTTGGTGCAGCGAATGCGAAGCTGATTGGTGACCAAGTTGCCAAGGCTGTTAAGGGTGCTGGAGGGGACAGTAGCAAGGGCGGTGGTGGCGATGACGAGGGTGGCGGAGGAGGAGGAGGCGGTAAGAAAAAAGGCGGCTTTATGGCCGCTGTTGGTGCTTTTGGTAAAAAGATAACCAAGTTTGGTGCAACTCTCGGTACTTTATTAGGGCCGTTTGAGAAAGCTGCCAAAGACATTCAATCTTACGGTACTATAATGGGTCGTACCGCTGCAATGACTGGTAGGAACAGTCTGCTTGGCGCGAAGATGATTAAGGATGAAGCGGGTAAACTACAAAGCATTGATTTCTCTATGCCAGAAGTTGAGACCGCTTTCGGCCAGTGGGGAACTAGCTTTGAACAGTCCGGGAAAATATTAGATGCCGCCCTAAAAGCTAATGTTGATGCGACTGACACGGGCACTCAAACCTTCCTTGCACGTTCTACTGGCTTAGGTAACGACCTCGGGTTAACTAATGCGTTTCTTGCTACTAACACCAATGTTCTTGGTGTTTCCACAGGTAAGGCTAATAAACTAGGAGACTCGATACTTAACACGGCCACGGCTAATAATCGTGTTGCTGACGGAATCTTTGCGGCTGTGGCTGCTTTTGAAGAAGTATCCAGAGTACAATCCGTAATCTTCAGTAAGTCGATGGCGATAGAGATGCAGGGAGTTGTGGCGGCGATGGAAGCTGCCCTCCCGAAGACAGGCTTACAGGAATTTGCGGCTAAGGTAATGGCTGGAGATTCTGAGTCGCAGCTTGGCGCACGTAGGATGGCCGCTAGGCTTGGAGTTGATGTTGGTCTTCAACAGTCTGACCCGAAAGCGTTTTTGTCGCAGCTTATGGAGGGGATTGCATCCTACGCTGCTCAAGCGGGGAGTGACCCACTCGGTAGGGCTGTAAACCTAGAAGCTCTCGCTTCTCTTGGTGGCAACCTTGATTTATCAAACATTCAGTCTGCCATAAGGGGTGTTGAGGAATCGCGTGACCGGAATATAAGTGTAGAAAAATTATTGACCCCCACAAAACTTACTGCCGAAGAGCAGAAGAATCAGGACGAGGCAAAACAAACGCTAATCACTGCTGTTGATGCGGAAGCATCTAGGAACATGAAAAACTTTGCCATGTCTTTGGCAGGGGCTTCTACCGCGTTCACAGTCTTAAACACAGTTTCACAAACCGTAAGAGACAGTCTTTATGAAGTAGACGGTGGGCTTACAGCACTTGCCAAAACATTAGGCGGAATCACTGGGGCCAAAGCTGGGTTTAACATGACCAAAACAGCTTTAGATATTGGCTCGTTTGGTGCGATGTTAGGGGGTCTTCTATCTCTAGGTCAGGGTGTCGCAAGTGGCGCTCGTCGCCTCTTCGGTGGACGAGGCGGTGGCGGCGGAGGAGGAACAGGAGGAGGCGCTGGAGGCGGTGGAAGCGGTGGAAGCGGTGGAAGTAGCAGAGCATTCCGTGCGGGTCAGCGGGTCAGAGGAGGCGCGAATTGGCTTAAAGGTGATGTTTGGGGGAAGGGTGGAAATGTTGCCAGAGCGGGTCAAGGGATGGGTCTATCGAATGCACTGAATCCACATACTGGGCTTCCTCACAATGTTCCCCAGTCTTTCAAGTCTGTTGGTAAAATGCCACGGGCGATGGGCACAGCCAAAGCTGCGTTTGGAAAGGGTGCGAGTAGAATGCCCCTCATTGGGGGTCTTATTGCAGGAGGCTTGGAGTTGGCGGAAACTGGGGATAAGTCTAGAGCCGCTCTGACGGCTGGAGGTAGTATGGGAGGAGCTATGGTTGGTGCTGCCACAGGTGCTGCCATTGGTTCTGTTGTTCCGATTATTGGAACAGCCATCGGTGGTCTCATTGGGGGTATTCTTGGTGCTTGGGGTGGAGGAGAGGCTGGAAAGGCTCTCAATGACGCTAATGACCCTGATTTCGTAGCTAAGCAAGCCAAACAAAAAGCCGCTGAACAGGAAAGAATGGCGCAGGAATCGGCGTTTCAAGGTACTCCCGCAGAGCTAAAAGCTGCTGCGGAAGCTGATGCGTTAGCCGCAGCAGCCCTTGATGAGGATAAAGAATCCAATAAGTATCTTAGGGTTATAGCTGACAACATGCTGCTGCTAAACGGTGTGCCTCAACAGGGGGAGATGTATGGGTCAGCGGAGGCTCGCTTGCCGCTCTCGAATCCGACTTATAATACATTGGGCACGAACCGCGAAGACGACGATGCATGGGAGAATGTCTACTACCTACGCTCATACAATGAGGCCCAAAACCGTATACGGAAGCAAGAAGCTCAAAGAGGGGGTAACACATAATGGGACTATTAACAGGAATTACAAACGGTATTAATGAGATTTTTGATGCTACCATTAACAAGCTAGGGACATGGGGCGCTCCGGGACCGAACTTTTCCCCTATTAAAAAGGGCACTAAGGAGATGTTCCAAGCAAACCCAAAGGCAAACATGGACTACGGGACCCCGGTTGGAGACCCGCAGTGGCGACATCACGAAGGCATCCAACAGCAGGGTTATGTTTCTATGGACTTAGGCTCTCCTGTAGAGAAAGCAATTTCCACTGTATATGGACCAGACGGTTCCAATGTAATGGAAGTCGGTGTTCCTCCCAAGAAACCGGGCCAACCAATCCACGGGGTAAATGATGGACCTCCTCCCCTTCAACCTATCCCTAAGCTGTCATTAGGCACCGATAGCACCCCAACCACGGAAATTGAGATGGTTCGCGAGGTTTCTAACCGTGCTAGGTCTGGTGCTACGTTTGATATGGCAGAGTGGAACGGTATTATTAAAGAGAATACCGCCCGCATCAATACAGTTTTAGAGCAAAGGTCTTATCTGGATTTTTACTTTCCTAACCCTGACGTGGGTGTGCGCAGAGTGGCTATGTTTCAAAACCCCCAAATAAGCGAGGACCGTTCTGCACGATATGCTGCCCATCCCGTCCTCTCTCGTAATGAGCCAGTCCGCTTATGGGTTGGGAGCGACCCGAGACAATTACGTTTAACCTTTGATTATACCCTTCCTCACGTCGAATACTTCTGGAGGTTGCTTGGTAACCATTACCCCGGAAATTTCAACAAAGCGCAATTAAATAAGCTAAGGGAGTTTACAAGGGATAAAGTCAACCTCTTCTTCGGGACAATGAAATTAGGGTTTGACGGTAGTGGTGTTTCGTTTGAAAACTACGGGAACCAAGGACCCCAACTGTATAAAAACATGCCGTGGGGTATGGAAAAGAAAAACAAATTTGGGGAGGCTAAAAGTCTTGGCCTTCTTCAAACTCTATTAACAAACTACTCTGTAGAGGGCGAGCATTTAGAGAACCCCGTTCTTGGTGCCGCGCTGTACACCCAGCATGTGATTGATACCATAAGGGCATCTGTTGTGGGGGACGAAACAAAGCTTGGACAGCAAGGACCTCCAATCGTTAGATTTCGGCATGGTACTATATTCAATGAAGCCCCTTTCATTGTTAAAAACTTTAGTATTTCTTACCCGAAAGATAAAGGGTATGAGATGCGAACGTTGCTCCCTAGGATTGTAACTTTCACGCTTTCCTTGGAAGAGTTCAGGCAGACGCACGGAAGCCATCATGGTGATACTACAGAACAACTTCCCGGGGCGGAACAAATTATGAACCTAAGCTTGGCGACTGGCCAAGAGTTCCCTAACGCTGATAGGCTAAACTATCCTAAGTTATAATGGCTAAAACTAACCAATCCCGTTACTCTACGTATGCCGCCCTGCATAGGCAGCATCGTGGTAAGCCTTTCCATGATTTGGTAAACTCAAAGAAATGGAAGAATTTCTTGGTTGAGGACTTAGCCAAGCTAAAGTATAAAATTGCCATTGTTCCCGCACAGATGGAATTTCGGGCTGATTTAATTTCTTTTTCTGTGTATGGAACAGTTAATCTTTGGTGGGTTATTTGTAGTGCGAACGCGATTATAGACCCTACTACGGAATTAGTTGCTGGAAAGCAGATTAGGATTCCTATTATATAAAAATGTCTAATGTCGGCTATAGAAACACTGCGCCTGCTAAGGTATTCTTAGCTTCTTCAATTGAGGAATTGAGAGGTATAGAAACCTCTATGGTGGGGTATAAGGACATATACGATTTAGAAAACACGCTGCTTTCTTTCGAGTATACTCCGGGAGATGCGGCTGGCGGTAAGAGTGGCCGAACAAAGTTTCGTTTGGTTAACCCTACTCGCAACGTGGAAAACGTTTTGTTTTCAATATACAAAGCAATGCAGCCCCGAGCCCAAACACCTATCAACGGTGAGAACGAGGATAAGGAGCTTAGCAAGAACCTAGACGTAGCGAATACATCTTACGTCAGGTGGGGGTATATGTCTGAGGACCCTGACACCAAAGAACCTGTAACCCGCGCCCTCTCAGAAATCCATAAAATGAGGTTAATTGAGGTTGATTATGATATCAACAATAACCAAGACCGTATTATAACTATCAACTTTGTTGATAGCCTTGATTTAGATTATCGAGGGATGATGACTGAACAGAGCGAAGGGGAGGGGGAGTTAATCACATTTCCAATTCATAACTCTGACTACAAACTTCGTAAGATGTCCTCTATGGTGCAAGAGTTAATCCTGAGGTGTTTGAATGGGACTAGTGAGTATGAGTTATTGGGTAGATTCTCAGACGAGCAGGAGACCGCTATCAATGAAACTTTAGATGCTCTTATAGCAAAACAGTGCCTCAAGGACACTGTAGTCACCAAAGAGCAGAAAGTGAGTATTAAAGAAGAGGGCCATGCAGCCTTTGACCATGTGGGTTTCCAATTGTCCGAGGCGAATTTTCTGCCCGTAAACGGGGAGAAGTTTAATTATGTACAGGATAAGTCCCCTTTCGAAATCCCCCTTATGATGGCTGTTTGTAATTATATGTCGGACTTGCTTGGGGGCCGCGCAAATTTCCGCACTGCGAGCGAAGACGATTTTGGACCAAACAGCATAACATCCAAAGGACAGGACTCTTTAAACCGTGGTGCGAACAATAATAACGGGAGTCCCGATGAGCCTAATCCTCAAGGAACAGACCAAGCTTCGTCACAAGCGCAAGCCGCTGCCCTGAAATCTAAGTATCCCATACTCCCAATAGGGGAGTCTGATTGGAACGCCCTTTCGATGCCCCCAGTCCTGCCGACCCCGCCCCCGTGGGCGTGCATGGTTCCATATTATGTTGCCAAGGAACTCCCTGATAAGTTTCAGGTTGATTTCACCCCGCTCGAAATGAAACAAATTCTTAAAGAGGGGAAGGCACTTCTTATTAGTGCGGCTGCGTGGAAGGTTGCCGAAGGGAAATCTAAGGGAGACCAGCAGACGATGGTGGCGGTCCCTATGCCAGCGGGTCCTTGGGAAGGAGACTTTCCTCCCACAGACGCTAGATTGTTTGATTTACAGAATCATAAAACGGTGTTAGAGTTACAGGCGGATACGGAGCATGCTAAGAATCTTGAAGCAGCCGCGCAGTTGGCCGATGACACCACACCCACAATGCAGGAGAATGCGGACGCTATTTCGGAAAATGAGCCCGCTACTACGACTAAGCCTCCCCCGGTATCGAAATCCCATATGGCAGAGTTTAAAGGCGATGCAAATATGATATTAAGGTGTAAGGGGTATATTGACAGAATTAATGCTACGATTTTAGCCCCAGTTGCGCCCTTAATTAATATGGTTAAGTTAGAGTATTCCACTGTTCCTGAGGACGAACGCCCCCACGTCGAGTCTGTATTGGGGCGTACACTTGATTGGGAGAACTTCTCGGGCGCTATTATCATAGGGGATAATAAGTTTTTTATGAGGTTGTATTCTTGGCGAAGGGATATTAACTCGTTTCCAATTGAAGTGGAGGACGATGACGGCCTTGTGAAAAGAATTTCTCTTGCCACTGGGTTCTCCCAAAGAAAAGATAATATTATATTGAACGTAGGGTTCAAACAGGACCAAGCTTTTTTAGCAACTGCACTGCGGCAGTCTCCTATTATTAACCAGAAACTCTACAGCATCTCAAAAAGATTTTCAGACCCCGCATATCGTGATGTTGTTGCTCAGCAACTAACCCTGAAGCCGACGAAAGGAGAAGCCGCAGGGGCAGCCGCAGGTAAGAAGGTCGGAGAAGCGGCAGCAGAAACAGAGGCACAGACTCCCGTAGCTGCGCTTGAACCTAAAGAGTTGCCGATTGGTGTGCTTCTCCCTATGGAAACGGCTGATAAAGCTATTGCAGCAGCAGCAAGGTACTCGTCCGAGGAAGGCAACACCGACACCAAGGACACTCAAAAAATGAGGGAGCAGGTTGCAGCAGATTTGCGGTGGATTACCAACAATAAGTTCTTGGACGTGTTTTTCCCTAAAACAACCTTCCCCGGGCAACACGACACCCCCCTAAGCATTAAGGGTGAGCCTGATAATATAGCTTCTTCTAGGTATTACCGCACCATAGCTGCATCCCCTCTTACGAATTTACAGACCTTTACGAACTCATCCACTGATTCTGAGGCCGTTCTATTAGCATCAAAGATGGGAGTGCTAAGACAACTACAGGCTGCGCTTCGTCAGGTTGATGTAACCACATTAGGAGTTCCTGAAATGGATATTCTTGATAATGAAATTGCTCGGCGCAATGTAGGTTTATGGGTGGCGGAACCAAGAACGCCGGGAAGCTTCCATTGGATGACAGGGGTTTATCTGATTCGTGGGTTTACTCATAAAATTGATTCTAACGGGTATACTATGACTATGTCTTTATTCCCTAAACAACCACAAGTGGCGGAGGACCTCAGGAAGTTCCAATACGCCTTTCTAAAGGACTAAAGTAATGCTTAAAGTAGGACGAGTACTAGACGCAGAAGACCCGCTCATGGCGGGCACACTAACCATCCAGCCATTGGACGGGGGTAAGAATGTTGACCCTATTACGGCAATTCCCTGTACCCCTAACTTAGGTGGTGGTGGTGGGTTTTACTCACCCCCTACAAAAGGTACGGTTGTACTATACGCTGATTTAGAATCAGGATTCATGGGGCAAACTGATTTAGCCGACAAGGGGAGCATTTATAAGCATGTTTGGATTGGGGCTATCGGCCAAATGCTTAAACAAGAGAAGGGTAGAAACCCCCTAACGAATGATAAGAATACTCCCGAGGATTACGATACTCAGGACCGTGATTACCTTGCTAGGAGTCCGGGTGAAGGAGATAACATTGTAGACTTCGGGTTGCCCGAACCCTTTACAATTTACGCTGACAACCTACAACCTCAAGCAGATATTTGGAAGCAGAAGAATGGTCATAAAATTATTATGGCCCATAAAATTACGACAGAAGGAAGGTACAACTCTGGAATTTTTGTGCAGGCTAAGTCTGGAAAACGCCTCCATATTGATGACCAGCCTAAAACCGATAACGGGGGAGGAGACAGGATTACCTTAATTGATGAGAAATCTGGTAACGACCTGAAAGCTAATAGGTTTGAGCTTATTTCTTCCGATGATGAGTCGCAGCTAGTTACTGATAAGAACCAAATTTTCACCACTAATATAGGTGGCCAGCACCACACCGTTGTTACTGGTTCAGGCGACCAGAGAAGGGATAATCAAGGCGATGGTGATATTGTAGATGTGGCATTTAACGGTGACCACAAGATTACTGCTGAGAACAACATTGTACGCCAAGCAAATCAAGCGGATATCACCGAGACGGCTATGATGGGAAACATCACTTACAAAGCCACAACAGGTGAGGTTACGATAGACGCTAATGCGGGAATTAAATTAGTGTGTGGCGCTTCTACAATTACGATGACTCCCGCTTCTATCAGTATAGATTCGCCAGTTATAAACATTACGGGCATGGCGGGTGACGTAATTATTGGACCCATCTCCCTTATACTTCATAAGCACTTCTCGCCGTTCTTCGGAATACTAACAAGCCCGTCAACCCCTTAAGAGGATATATAATAGTAGTATGGGATTTTTAGACGACACAATCAATCTTTTTGAGTTACTCGATGCCAGTGGCGCGGCAGACCCCGGGTATATTAGCTTAAAGTCTGCGTATTTGGCTAACTGGACAGATTGGGTTGATGGCTTAATTTCAACCCCCGGCGGGGGTGGTATGGGTAGTGGGGGTAATTGGGCGGCATTCGCTAATATCCCTACGGGAGTTTTGGTAGCCATGGCTTCGTTTAACGGTACTGATTTTGGCAATCTCTATAGTGAATATAGTAAGACAATTTTAATCCCCGCGCTTGATATTACTCATGAAGTCTACCCTGCCCCTGACCCGTTTAGAATGGTAAAGGATATATCTTAATCATGCTTTCCCCTGATACATTAAATCTTATGCCAACGAACGCTTTAGCGTCTTTGTCGGACTTCTTTTCGTCAAAGTCGGAGTCTGAAGCTGCTGATTTGTCGGCAGAGGAGGCGCGTAAGAACAGGTTAAACGGGCAAGTAGAGGTGTCTACGTCTACAGGGGGTAAGGTTACAACAAAACAAACCAACGCTGGGGAGTCTGCTTTAAAGTATGCTGGGTTTGTAGCGACTGCTGCGTCTGTTGCTGGGTTAGCAAAAACACTCGTAGACGGAGGTCAGGAAGCCTATGACCCCGCCTCGCTTCCCCCCGGGACTACCGCAGACCAAGCCACTGTGGACCAGATGAGTTCAGAGGTGAACGATATTGATGTTCTTGCCCCCGCAGGTACTGCCTCTAGAGCGAAGGAGATTGAGTTAAACTCGTCTACAGCCAAAGTTAGTGCGCTTACTCAAGAACTCTCTACTACCCTTCAAACTTTAGACCAGATTAACAGTGTGATTACTAAGCGTGCTACTGGAGAACTTCCGAACCCTTCAGTAAGGCTTGCCAATGTTAGTGCTGCTATTGACCAAATAATTGATGATTTAGAGGCACAGGGACAACTCACTGCCGCACAAATTGCGTTGGTACGGCAGACGATACAAAATTCGGCAAATCTAAACATAGATTCCTTTGAAAAGTTTATTCAAGACCGTCTTGTGCTGCCTTATGCGGATAATGCAGCCGCGCTGGACATTATTAAAGCTCAGCTACTGGGAACAGCCGGTACTGATGTTGATACCTCGGCTATCTTTGATACTGTGTATGGACCCCCCATATCCAGCAAGGGCCAGTATGTTCTTTCGGAAGATGGTATTTATTACGATTCTCGGACTGGGAGTATCCCTTACATCACAGCCCAGAAGATAACGGCTAGGTCGTGGCAGCTTCGCTACGCTGCCAACAGGGGAGGCCAAGGGCATGTTTTCCAGTCCGCCCGTGTCAGCGAGTTTGCGGACACAGTGTTTTCTTTTGAGTTTGAAGACGAATCAGGCAATGTAAAAGATTTTTACAAGTACGACGACATTCTCGATAACCTAATAAATGACAGGGAATTGCAGATTCAGGATGTTTCTGGTAAAATATACGACCTCGTCGATGGACTCGGTTATGCGGCATCCTCGGCGGTCGTTAAAAACTATAAAGAAAGTTATGCTGGTATTGCCTACACCTATGACAGAAAGATTAAGCGTAGGAAGAAGCAACTCCAAATTGCGGCTCTGTTTGGCCCCTTTGGAGTAACCAAACCCACCGACCCCTTAGGAGAGGGCGTGTTTTATAGGTGGGTGGATGCTAATGATATCAAAGAACCCTACTATGAGTGTGGTACTGATGAGAAAGTTGAGATGCTTGATTACGCGGAGGTCAATGACAACCTTACAACGTCTGCGCTGCACATTCCGAGAATCCCACTTAACGACTTCTCGTATCTGAAAGACATTAACTTTACTCCCTCTATAAAATCACAGGAGGAGCTTGTTCTTCACTCAGAGGATTTAGACGACACAACTAATCCCCTTGTCCCTGTATTTCTAAAGAAGGGTCCCGGTTCTTTGTTTCAGGCTATTCCTGAATTGGCTATAGGACCTTATGGAACGGCGGATTGGGTTAACACCTCTGGTGATACAAATGTATCCTCTTTTACCTCTGGCACCCTCTCTGGTATTTCCCCTTACTTAAGAACGCTTGATGATGCTATTGTTACAGACAAGCTAGTTGTTTGTTATAATTTCTTAGAGCCCTCAGCCGCAGGCGAACCTAGTTCTACTAATTTTGGGGTTAGAAACTATACAAATTTTGGGTACCCAATGAACGCGAAGCTTGTAGGGGACCCCGAAGCCATTTTCGTCTCGGGTGTCACTATCCCATACCTACGAGGCAGTTTATACAAGCCCGCAGTAAAGTATGGAGCCCATTACTCTTATCTTCCTGAAGGGTCTTACGTGCGTCTCCCGAATAATTACCGAGATAACGCCCCTTACCCTGCGTCCCAGCCTCTGGACGACCTAATGTATAATGCGAGCGGTTGGACCATAGAGTTTTGGTCTCATATGGGGGCGGACTTATCCTCTGGTCTTTCATTCGACCACAGGTATAAGTTGGTTGCAGCTAATGAGAACTGTGGGGAGCCTAGTAATGCAACAGGTAATAATGGTTACACTGTAGCAATGGACAACTTCCAAGGTTGGCGAGGTAGGGGCAAGACGAGAGGGATGATTATTGGGTGGAGAGATAGAGGGTACCCCGACTCCGATGGCGCGAGCGGGTTAGAGTTTGTTGTATGCCCTACAGTATCACAAAACGAAGACATATGGGGTAAGAGCGTATGCATCGAGGAGGTCGTTTCTGGCCAAGGTGGGGGTGTTTCTTGTAGGACTGAGTTGGGGTTCAAAGTCCCTCTCTCAGCAACTACGGTCAGCGGGTATACTATTGGACAAGCGTCTGGTAGCTTTGCCCATTATAACATAACTTGTAACACTATGCTTGATGCGATAACGTTGTACGTGAACGGACAGTTTTTGGCCTCTGGAACTGCAAGCACACTGTTCGGTAGAGACCCCGGAGCCTCGTTGCAAATCCCCTCACGAATTGGGGAGGAGCATTATCACGACCCCTTCGGGATATTTGGGGAGAAGCTTTATACAGGGGATACGCCCCCTGCGGTACCAATTTTCACTCCTTGGATTTTAGGGGGAGGGTTTACGGACGGGATAGAAAGCTCTCCGTTTGTAACAACTATGCCCACAACGTTTCCCGGGTTCTTAGGAACTAACACAAACAGTTCCTATTACACAGTGGGTCCGGGTCCCGAAGGAGGTCCCCGTGGGCAACACACCAACGGTCTCGTTCCCGGGCTTGGTGGATATCACAAGGTTGGTACCGATTATCTACTTGCAAGAAGCGGGCTAGACGGACACCTTGGAAGTTTCAAGATGTATGCAAAACCCCTATCTAATCTAGAGGTTAAAACCAACTACAACGCGCAAAGCCCGTACTTCGACGGGATTAAATTACCGAGTATTCCTACGGGTCAACTTAAGAGATTATTATAATGGCGAGCTACGGAGATGTTTCATTCGTAACTACAGACGATACTTCATCCATAAAAGGATTGCAGTTCCCTGTTAAAACTACGAACACGGGGGGCATGTTCTCCCGTAATTTGGACGCTAGGAGTATTAAGGAAGGTCTTCTGCAACTCTTAATGACCCAAAGGGGCGAGCGCCCTATGCGTTTGGATTTTGGTACAGATGTAAGAACTTCTGTGTTTGCGCCCATGGACTCCCAGTTAATTACATCTTTACGGCAGTCAATTTTGTCTGCTATTGATTTATACGAGCCTCGCGTTATTGTGCGAGACCTTCAAATTTCTCCCGATGAGGCGAATTCTAGAGTTACAATTGAGCTTGCGTTCTCTATCAAAAATAACGTGTTCTACAAAGATACGATAGTTTTAACTGTTGATAATAGAGGAGTTCAAATAAATGGCTGACCAAAACGTACCCGGGGGCAACCCGGCTTTTGATTCAATTTACAACCCTAGTGGGTTTGACGGACAAGTTACTTCGGACTTTCTTAGGTTAGGAGGGATTCCTGAGGCTCTTAAAAAAGACCTTATTAACTTTGCTACCGACGATTTTGATTCCTTTAAGACTAGTTTTAAAGATTATGTGAAGTCTGTGTACCCACGGGATTACAACAACTTTGTTGAGTCTGATTTGGGGCAGATGCTTACAGAGTTATTTGCGTATTTTGGCGCGGTATTATCTTTTAAGGCTGACGCACTAGCGCAAGAAAATTATATCGCAACGGCTAAAACTAGCGAAGGGCTTATTAAGCTATTGGAACTTATTGGGATTTCAATACGTGGTCCCGTCCCTGCAAAAGCTAATGCGAAGGCAGTTATCCAAGAGGCAACATATGCTATGAGCGGTGGCGGCGAGGTAACAATTCCTTTTGCTGACCGTACTCTTGAGACTGTTAGCACCCGTGATAACTTGCCTTTAACCTTTACACTTTATGAGGTGGACGGTAATGGTAATATTGATATGCAAACGCAAGATATTGCTTTAGTGGATGCTGATTTTGCTGAGGACCCCGCTGGGCTAACAGTCAACTCTGGAAGGCTTCTACTGTTGGAAGGTAGGATGCAGACACTGTCTAGTACATTCCAAACTGGAGTAACAAACCAGACAGTTTCTCTTACCCTCCCCTCTATCGTAGAAGGAAGTATTGTTGTTTCCTCCACTGATGGCTATTTCACCGAAGTTGAGAATATTTGGTTCGCCTCATCCACAGCGCAAGTATTCCAAAAGAAGTATAACGATGATTACTCTTGTGAGTTAACATTCGGGGATGGGGTTGTTGGAAAATCTCCTACTCCCGGCACTAATTTCAAAGTATGGTATAGAACGGGAGGAGGCATCAGAGGTAATATCACTTCTAATAAGGTATCCAAGTCTGCAACCAGTCAATTCACCTATCCGAGTCCGGGTACTGGGGTAGTTCTTATTACAAACAACCAAGCTGCCACAGGTGGCCGTAACGCTCAAAGCTTAGAAGAGGCGCGTAGGTTTGGACCTATGTGGTTCGCCACTCAATACCGCGCTGTTACAGGACAAGACTACACCGCATTTGTTAATAAGTTTAGAAGCACCGTAGGTAAAACGGGTAAAGGGTTGGCGGTTCTGCGAGATAACGGAAGCGCTGGCAATATGATTGATTTGTATGTCTTACAGAAGGCAACTGACGAACACCTTGAGCGAGCCTCCTACGAGTTTAAGCGAGAGCTAATTGCCTACATGGACCAGTATAGGATGATTACGGATGAGCTTACGGTGGTTGATGGGGTAGTCAGGACCTTGGACCTAGTCACAACCCTATTCGTAGACCGCTCTCAGAAGCTGTCGTCTGAAGACATTAAGCAACGAATTGCAGGGTTAATAGTGGGGTTCTTTGATACTACTAACGTAGATTTCGGAACGCCATTTATTTTGGCGAAGTTAATTAACCACGTAATTAAAGACCCCGGAGTGCGGTTCTTCTCGATTGATAATTTCCCGAACGACATCTACGTGGACTTCAACGAGATTATCCAGTTAAATAACATAGAGATTAATGTGCAGTTTGTATAATGAGTTTTTCTTCCACAAACAAATACAACTATATCGAGGTTGTTAACCGTGCTGTTCCTGAGTACTACCGCGAAACTGATTATGCTCTTTTCGGGTCTGAAGAAGATGTAAGTTTAGCTTTTCTTGGTAAGCTTCTTAAAGCCGCCATACAGAACGACCAGTTCTTCGATGTAAGTACTCTTAATAGGGATACTCTAGCTCAATATTTTGTCCCCCAAGGGAAGACTCGCGTATCACCTCAAACGTTTCAAAATAGGTTTTTGTCTGTGTATGGCCTTACTTTGGATGATTTTAAATCAGATGACGATTTAAAGGGGTGGCTTTCTGGTACGTTTTTTCCTGATGCTGAATTAAACAACCCTTCAGGGTTTCATTATTATCTTTCGTCCCATGGGTTTGGTGCGTATGAAGATTTAAGCGCTACACATCAGTATCTTATTGAAAATTTGGGGATGTTCTATTTTATGAACACCTCCTCTTTGGTGTCCCTAAACGGTAGCTCGACGGACGATGCTTCCTCGATTGCTTGTGCATACTTGGGGGTGCCTTTGACGACTGGGGATATAGCAGAGGACAGGGAGGCTATCAATGCGATTTTCCAATTTTTCTTTAAAAGTAGAGATTACAAATCATTCTATAAGAGCTTTTTCCCCCAAACCCACGCAAGCTCCGTAAGCGCTTTATCTTCGAATGAATATTTATCGGGCACACAAATGTTCGATACGGTTAAACTACAGTTGCAGACTTGGACTGACCCTAGATTACGGAACGATTCATTCTTTAAGGATGCTTTGGATGCACTACTTATGTCTCCCCAAGCACCTTTCCCAGAAAAGCTTCGGGATGCGGGACCCTTTCAAAGATTCCTGAAAGCGGTTAGTTTAGGTATTGCTGATGCTCACTTGATTGTGGAAGAGCTTGGGCACCTATTAAGTATTGATGAGTGCCCGGACAAGTTCCTTGAGTTACTAGCAAACAACATTGGGTGGAGATTTCTTACAGGAGACTACTCTAAATGGCGGGCTCAATTAGCTAATGCAGTCTTAATGTATAAGACAAAAGGAAGCGTGATTGGCTTACGAGCCGTGTGCAGGCTAATCTTCCCAGACGGAATCTTTACTGAGGAAGACCTAGTAGAGTCTTGGGAGTCTTATCTTCCTAAGCTTTTGTACTATCTTGTGAAGACTGAGTCCTTTGTTGCTAAGGAAAAGTTAGAGTTTGGGGACCCCGCTGTAGTGTTTGATAATTCTTGGCCTAGCAGCGTCAGGTTTAATCAAGCGCCACGGGGGCTGGTGAACGCTGCGGATAGAAATTACCGATTCCTAGTGGATGGTATCTTAGAGCATTTCCACAATCAGTACAGCGGGATTGTTATTGGCGGGCAAAATTTTAGGAAACTTCCTCTGTGGACGTGCCTGCCTACGCAGCCTGTACCCCCCTCCCCCGCCTTTGTCGGAGACCAAAGCCAGCAAGGGTTTTACCACCGCAATTATCCCACGGACCCAGCAGGGTTGAATGGGTTTTTAGTTGCAGTCCCCCCGTGGGAAAAATACGGTTTTTATAAAGAGTGCGAGCTTTCTCATCACAGGGTTGATTTCTTTTGTAACGCCTTATCGGGAAACAGGGATGAGTTTGGGTTTGAGGTTCCCGTCTCCCACGTTCAAGTTTTCAAGGATTTATTGACGACCGCAATTGACCAGCTTTATAATTTAAGTGGTGCGCCTACTTTAGCAGGGAATAATAAGTTTAGGGTTTTTACAGAGGGTCATGAATTGCCGCCCAACTACTCAGCTTTTGTTAAGTATGGCCACGCAAGCGCTGTAAGCGATTTTGATACTTGGAATACTAAAGGGTCTTTTGTTTTTGCGGCTTTTGAGGCTTCGAGCATCGACTACACTGTTGGGGGGTATGATACTTTTAGAAATAAAGCAGCCCTAGAAACATACCATGATGTCTTAAGAGACTTTTTACCTTTACACGCAGTCATCAGACTTCTGCTTTACTTAGATTTAGAGGACGACCATTCTCCTATCGAAACGCTGTGCCTGTTTACGGATAAGTGCGAAGACCTTTTTAACACTGAGTATTTAAGGTCTTACCGCACTGATTTTTGGGCAGGGGCAAGCGGTACTGGAGATTTAGGTCCCACGTATGTTAACGGGGACGGGAGAGTTTTACCTTCTTATCTCTCTGGCGTTACCCCTCCATCCAGTATGTTTTGGCAGGTTAGCGCTACTGACTTGGATAGAAATGCTTCTAGGCGTAGGGATTATCGTTATGCTTTGGAGTGTTACCCTTATGTGCGAGGAGGGTTCGGTCAGCCTATAGCACTAAACCATTACGGTATAACTACGAGTGCCGCTGATGTCGCTGCGGACCCGTATGTTAATACGTGGGAGTATATTTCCAAGGGGTTTAATTACGACACTCAAACATATGACCCGCCTTCGTCTGTAATATGGGATAACAGCGGGTTTTATGACCCGAGTTCTGGGTGCGGTATTCCGGGTCAAGGCTCCGGTAAGTTTCAGTTATCCACTTTATACCCCACACGGGCGGTAGGCGAGACTGATTTTCTGTGCAGTTCCCTGAACGTTTACAGGGATACCATGAAAGGTATCATGGAGGTTATGACCTCTAGGGGTATTAAGGATAATAAGTTTTTTGATTTCTCTGATGCAAATTATAGAGCCTTTCAGCTTGGGACTTCTTTACACAGGTCATATAGCATCTACACGAATGAGTTCTCAAGTATTCTAGAGGACAACTCTGTCACCACTCATCATTATTACGGGGGGTATAACTTTATCTCGTATGCGTTTGGCCCAACTGTATGGAATAGTAATTTCTACCACAGAGGCACTATCGCAACGAGCATTGCGGGGATTGTGCGCGACCCAACGGGGTGGCCTTTAAGAGGTTATGACCCAGACTGGAAGTACATTGTTGGGGGTAATGTGATAGGGTCTGTGTCCTCATATTATAACTATAAAGGTTCTACCATCCACTGCCCCGAGCGGTCTTATTTCGCGGAGGCTCCCACGACGACGAGTAACCCAGAGCTTGGGGTTCACCGAGAAAGTAGGGATAACATGTGGACTAGGGAGATTCTTTCTGGTATAGAAATTCACCAACCCTACTCTGAATCAAAAAGTTTTGTCGTGTGCAATGATAACTTTTTAAGCGCAACCTTGAACGCTAAACTAAAGAATAGTGTTACAATGTTCAATATTGATGGCCGACCGTTAAAACTTCAGGTTCCTTTCAACCCAGCGGATAAAGGGTCAGCGTACTTTAATAAGCTACGACCACAGTCCCAGTTTGCGGTGGACGTGTTTGCAAGAACACAAAACATGGCCCAGAACGCAAATATTTCTGTAGAGCTAGTAACGTCTGGGGTACTGGACAATGACGGTATTGAAGTTGAGTGGCGTTATAGCTGGCTTGAAGGGGAGTGGAAGAGGAACAGCTATTCTCATAACGAGTCAGAATTTATTCAACATATGTTTGTTAGTAAAGATGAGCATTGTGTGCTTCCTTACAGGGTTAATTTTCACACGCAAGATAAATTTACTGTTAAAGGGTTACCGTGTGAGCCGCCTTTTAAGACGGGGGATGTGCATACCTCTTCAACAGGATACGTGTTAAAGGTAAGCAATTCCACTGTTGGTCCACGTAGAAACAATTCGGTATCGGACGGTTTAACTATTTTTGAAATTTCTGTGGTAGATATGGTTCTAAACAGAAGTATGAATGACTTTAATGCTACAGAGGTTGATATAATTTATACTTTCTGGGATGGACTTGCACAAGGCATATATTCTAGAAATTCTGCACTATCAACTGCTGCTTTCGAAACTTCTGGAGGTAGTAGGGCTGAGTATGTGGAGTTGCTGGGGGGTGAGTTATATACCTCCTCGGCCACTGGACCGGGACGGGCATACACAGTTACTCGGTTTGAGGTAGGGGATTAAGATGAAAGGCAAGGTTACAGTATACAAAGGGTATTCGAAGACACCCATTCTTGAAGAGTCTAACTTAGTTGTAGACGGCTTCAAGGAGCAGATTGTCGATATGATGACCCGAGTCCCCGCACCTTCAGGGGAATACTCTAGTGTTTCTGGTACTTATGATGTCTCTAATTTTGGTATCCATGGGCTTACTGTAGGACCCGCTAGGTCTGCGTTCCCTAGGATTCATTCTTTAGCCGCCTTATCTGGGACGGTTGCTACTGGGGCTGCTTCGATTGTAACCTCTAGCTTCGACCCTAGTGATGGTACTAGCTGGAAATATAATTCTGATATTACCAACCATACTTTTTCCACGGTAAACCTTCCTGATGCTTCATCATTCCCAAACAACACGCTCACCAACCCTACTTTTTCTGGGGTTTATGAGAAAACACGTAATGGGAAATTTACAAAGTATGCTCTAAACACTGAACTGTCTGGGTTCTTTATGAACCAAGTACTAGGTCTTTATGAATTAGCTAATTGGACTGTTCACAGTTACTTACGATGGGACCCTCGGGCAACGGAGTATTCTAACGACTACCATGCGGGCTCCTGCGCTAGACACGATTTCGATAGCGTTTCGGCAATTTACAGTTCTTTGTCTGGGACTTACGCAGAGCCTAAGGACGGGATTCTTTATATCCGCTCTTTCGCACCTAGTAGTACCCCCGATACCAGTTCAGCAGTAGCGCTGTCGCAACGGTTTTCTATTGCGAGTCCTAATCTTGGGACGTTAGGCACCACCGCATCTGCTTCTGTTTTAGCTGAGATTACGGGTCAGTTTAGTTCCGTTAGTGGTACAACAGCATCAGCTAATATCAACGTTTCCGTTAGGGACCGTACACTTGGGGATTCTTATAACTTTAGTACGACAGCGTCTTACGCAAGACACAGTTGGGGTGGGGATGGTTCTGCGCTAGTAATCCCTGCGTTAGCTGACACCTCAGGTACCTTTTCTAAGTTTATTAACATTCCTAACGACAGGATTAATAACGAGTTTGAAGTTACATTTAGTTTCTTTTGCGCGGCTCCAGCTAATCCTTTAGGGGTTTATTTCTGGAATGCTGGCGTGAATGTTTTAGAGGGGTGGTCTTACGGGAATATTTTTAGTGGGGCGGATATTCAACGGGTAATCGAAAATGATTATAAAAACCCTTCACTGTACATGTATTGCTCTGGGACCGGTACCTCCCCCAGCGGCCAAGTTCTGAGTAAGTCCACGTATATTTCTCAGGGTACACGGTTAAACCCCCTTAAGAAATACTGCTTTAACCTTTGGCCAACCAACGGAAATTTGGTGGCTCCTAACAATTCAATTAAGCAAGGGCTTCTAAAGTGGTCGTCTGGAAACACCAGTGATTTAGGGAAGTACGACCTTTTAGGTGAATCCAC
>Ga0209757_10000097_pt1 | contig 25220 bp, 30 predicted proteins | sample ETNvirome_6_1000_FD_185472 | JGI IMG/M metagenome (GOLD analysis project Ga0209757, IMG submission 185472) | Marine viral communities from the Pacific Ocean - ETNP_6_1000 (SPAdes) (version 2) | ecosystem: Environmental > Aquatic > Marine > Oceanic | place: Pacific Ocean | collected 2013-06-19 | reverse complement strand
CAGGTGTCGAGCATTGAGCTGTCTGATTTAGGGTCAGCAAGCCAATCGTTCGCAATATCTTCCCATGAGTTCCAGTGATTAGGCAGGTGTGGTGCGTCCCATTGCTGTGGGTTTGCTGGGCCGTCAGGGGGGCTGTGAGGCGTTTCGGGGTCGTCGGAGGGTGGTAGTGGCTGGTCAGTCATTTCAGGAGAGTATGAGGCGGATTATCATGTAAAGGATTAGGGCGCATAAGGTGAGGTCGATGATGAGGCTGATTGTTCTTTTCATGTCAGTTCTACCTCCGCGTCGGTTTCCACCCAGCAGCGTGCGCCGCAACTCAACGGCTTATCAGCATTATACACCACCCTGCTGGGGCCGTTGATGGAAGCGGTGTGGGCATAGGTATTGGTCTTGTAAGTCTTAACCGTCAGTGGAGGGTTGTTTGTGTCATTCTTGGCGTTGGCCTTGATGATGTGCATATTAACATGGATGATGGTTTTCACTCATCCTCCTCCTCATCGCCCTCATCCTCGCTGCAATCTGGGCAGGCGTAGGCTGGGCCTCCGCCGTCTGATTCAACGGTTTGGTATCCTCGGCCTTTGCAGTATGGGCACGGGCGGTCGTCGTCGTCATCGTAGTCGTCTATGCAGTCGTATTCCTTCATCGCTTCGCTACCTCCTTCCAATGCGCCACCTGTGCCTCCAGCTCGGCGATGCGCTCGTCCTTTTCGTTGAGCTGCCAAGCTAATGAACCTGTGTAGAACCAAGCGTCTGTGAGTTCTTCACGGATAGCGCCGATAAGGTCGGGGTGTCGGTCCAGATTGTTAGTCACCTCCTGCCTGCGCTGTCCTTCGTCGTACTTCGGGGGGGCAATTTGATTGAATGACCTGACGGCGCTGTCCCGAATCTCATCGGGTGTTCGTGCATTGCTGGTGTTGGCGTTCATAATTTTATTATATCCTAGTTGGAACTGATTGAATCCATTTTGAGTTGTTGCTCCGCTTCGTCAAACGCTACCCCGCAAGCATTTAGGAACTGGGCCTTGCTTGCTCCCTCCAAAGGCCACGGCAGCGCCGCAGCCCTCAACAGTGCGATGGAACTCCCTTTATCGCACATCCCTTGTTCCGCCCATTTCAGGTGGAGTTTGATTAAGTCACGAGTGCAGCGAACATAGTCCTCATCCACTTTATCTAGCTCTAGCCCTGCTGCACTGTTCTCGTTGCTTGCCTTATTGTCGCTCATAATTCCGTTATTTTGATTGGCTAGTTGGTTTGTCGCTCACGGTTGATTGGCTGATTTCGTGTTTCTCGGATAAGAAAATTCTTCAATATACGAAATTAATTCCGCACGACCACGGTAATACCGGGTTGTCTCTCCAATTTATCTATCCAATCAGTGATTCTATTGTACCCATTTACACCGTATCGTTCCCGCACCGACTTAACGGCGTGCATAATGGTGGCGTGGTTTCGCTTGGATACCTTGCCAAGACGGGAATAACTGTATCCACGGGCATACATGATACTCCACAGCAGCATCCGTGCATCTGCGACGCGCGGTGGGCGTCGGCGTCCAAGGATTTGTTGCCACGGTATGTGGGTTATTTTGTGAATCAGCTTGGCTGTGGCTTTCATTTCGCTGGCGAGACACGCAGATGTATCACCTTTGAATGGCAGTAGGTCGTCAGTTGTTCTCATAATGTAGTATTCTTTCAGTTGGTGGGGGTTGGCAAGCAACGGATTTTTGCCCCTTCGTTCTCACAGGGGGCACTGTAAGGGGGTAGCGCAGGCCAAACTAGGCACCGACGGTTTTTGGGACTCGGTGCTGTAAAGGGATAGCGCAGGGGGGTTCGCCATGAACCCGACCAATGGCCGGTAAGGAGGTGCGAACCTTGGAGGTTGCCCCTGCGCTGGAGAGATTGTTCAGTTACTCCCATTTGTTTAGTCCTTGTCCACCGGCCACGCCGGTGTTTTTGGTGAACTTCTCACCGAGCCACCCGTTCAAGGCGTTGGTGACTGTGCCGTTCCATCCAATTTGCTGTATGTCTTTATCGCCTGCCCAGTTGCGGTAGAAGCTCAATGCCTTGGATAAGTCGATGCCACGTTCCTTGGCTATCTTGATATGGGTATCACTGGGCTTGAAATCATTGGGGAATGGAATCTCCTTTTTCTTTGCTTTCCTTGCCTTGGTTTTTGTTTTGCCGTCTCCGTCTCCGTCTCCGTCTCCGTCTCCGTCTCCGTGCGCGGATGACCGCAGATGACCGCGCCTGTCAGTCACCTGACTGCCATTTGTATCACATAAGGCTTCACACGGCTTCATTGGGAACTTCGATTTCATCGCCCGCGTTCGCTGATTGAACCCGATAATCACGAGGTATTGTGCATCATCCACCTCGTACACATCCAGTAGCTTCACCTCCCTGCACTCATTGAGCCATTCCGCGATTTTAGCCTCTTTTACCCCATCAATTTTTAGTGGATACAACTGTGACCGTAGTAAAGTTAAATGTGCAGTAAACCGTCCGAAATCGTCAGCACACGACATCAGCCGCCGGAAGAACAATTCCGCCCCAATGGACAGGGAGTTCACCCGAACACTCGTCAGTATTCCGTCTCTCAAGATACGGTTCGGCATAGCTGCTGCACCCCCGTTGAGTTTTTGATAATGTCACCCAGCTTATCGCTAATGACTTGGCGGGCCTCCATTGAGGACAGGCCGGTGTGTGCGCACACAGCGCGCTCCAGCTTGCCAATGGGAATGCTGGCCACAGACATCACCCCCTTTGCGTCAACGAGGTTGGATTTGATTAGGGTTTCAATAGCCTTTTCAGTGTCCGCTACCGTTCTCCGGTTGGAGCCGTTGCGTAGCGTCCACCCCTTCAAGGCGTCGGAATCCTTCTCCAGCATCCCCTTGGCGCGCAGCTCCAGCGCCTTGCACAAGTCCTTGACCGCCGGTAGCGCATCCATCACCTCAACCATCTGGGTTGTGGTCAGCGCCTCCACCTTGCCAATCTTGGCCACCGTGTACATTTTTTCACGTAGCGCAGGGCACTCCTCTTTGGCGAGGCAATACTTACACTGACGTTCACCGGCCACCAGAGCTGCATCCTTTGATTCAGCGCGGCGCAGAATGTCGAGGCACCTGCGCCTACACGCCGCCATCTCGCGCTTCCCTGTTATTGTATGCAGCGTGGGTTGGCCGCATAAGGGCTGGATAATGCAGCGCGTAACGGTATCGGGCTTAAATTTGTTAATAACCAGCGCCGTCAGCGCATCCAACTGGGGATTGTCACCTGCGTCGGAAACCTTAATTGGGCCGGTTTTGTAGTCTCCAATGACGTAATGGCCGTCACGATGCGCCACAAAGTCAGCCATACCGCTGTAACGGTTGCCCCGATACCACAGGCGCAGCTCGTTTTCGACGTGCGGCTTGCTCTCGTCATAGTCAGGCCACACCATACGGAACACTTTATCGCGGTCATCCTCGCACCGCACGCCCAAGGCCGTGTCCTCGTGGTTCAGTTCGGTTGATTCATTGTCCTCCAGCCATGCGTGGATTTTTGTACCGCGCTGGGCGGCAGCGGAGCTGACGCTTTCACGCCCCTTCTCCATGTGCAGCTTGGCGGGGCATAGCTTGATGCTCTCAAACTTTGATGCCGATGGTCGGCCCTTTCTCTCGTCAATATCGTTCACAACTTTTTCTCCTTATTAAATCTGGGCAGGTCTTAAACCTTGCCATATCCATGCACAACTCCAATCCTCCAGAATAAAAGAACGGCTCCAATGCAAAAGTAACTCCATACGTTTCTGACTTGTGAGGCGGGGCATCTACAAGCAGCCTGCCGCGCGCGTCAACGAGGCCACGGGTGACTGCTGTTCTGCGGTCGTGAACGGCTTGTTCGATGACCGCTGCCATCAGCACCCGCGCCTCGTGTTCATCCATTTAGAACGGAACGTCGTCGTCAGTTCCAGTTGGCCCGTCAGCCAGCGAAGCCGCCGGAACCGTGAAGCCGCCTGCCTCCGCCTCAAGGGATGAGCTGTTCTTGTACGCAATCAGCTCAACGATTTTCACGCCGAGCAAACCGGGGGCAACGCCGCCTTCAGCCTTGGGGGCCGAGTAGGCATCAACCTCAACGTCCGCAACAGTGCCGTTGCCAACCGCATCAGCGATTTCATCCGGCACAGTGTTGAGTCCGCTATCGACCACCATCGGCTCACGCATTGATTTGGGCGTGACGAACCAGCCCGCGTCTGGGTCTGGGCTTTTCTTGTCCTTGCCGTGCCGCGCTACCAGCCCGATAGCCTTGAGGGCTTTCACCGCCTTGGCATCCAGCTCGGTACAGTCGAGTTGATATTTCTTGGACATATCATTCTTGCGGCGCAGGTATGACCACTTCAGTTTGCATCGCACTACCACACTTTTTTTATCAGCCATTTTATTTTGGTTTGTTTTGGTTTCGTTTCATTGTCCCCGCCTAGACGGGGGAGATTTTTTCAATGTGAATCAGCGCGCCTTCTTCGCCCTTTTCCACCTTTTCCGCCCTTATCATTATCTCCGGCACCACCTTCCAGTTGTCGTCTGGTGGTAACGAGGCAATCGAGTAGCGTTGCCAAGGCACCGTCGAGGTCGCGTCGTCGGAGGTCTGAAAAACGGAACGTAATTGTGATGCGAAACTGTTCATGCACGCCTGCATCCAGCGTTGGCATTTGGGGTCTGTCACCAGCCGCCCATTGAAGATGCGCTTCTTGTTCTTCATCGCTGGTACGTGGCCCTGTCCCTGCACTACCAGCCACAAGTCGTCGTCGTGCTTCTTTATACTGCTCATTGCTCCACCCCATTCTTATCCTCCGTGTTGCCGCCGTAGCTCGGCGTTTGGAATTTGTAATGCTTGCGGTTAAATTCTAATTCCACCCACCCCACCGGCCCGTTCCGGTTCTTCATCACCTTCAATTCGTGGATGTCGGATTCTGGATTTGGGCGATGGAGCATAAGGCACAAGTCGCAGTCCTGCTCAATCGCTCCGCTATCACGGAGGTCTGACAAGCGTGGCCCGTCAGAACTTCCACGCTCCTCAACCTTTCGGTTTAATTGGGATAAAACGAGGATGGGCACGCGCAGCTCCTTGGCTACTTCCTTGATGGCGTTGGAGATGCGGGACACCTCATTCACCCGTGAGTCTGATTTGCCCCCGCCGGATGAAGTCATAAGCTGAAGGTAGTCGATGATGAACAGGCGGATACCGTGCTGCGCGTGCATTCGTCGCGCCTTGCTCCGCAGCACAGCGTCAGACAACGGGCCGTCGTCGATATGGATGTTGGCCTTAACCATACGCGCCGAGGCGGCGGTGATTCGCGCAATGTCCTGTTCAGTACATTCACCGGCCATCATGGTGCGGCTATCGGTGCGGCTATCGTGGGAGAGCATCCGAATCCCCAGCTCCACCGAGGTCATTTCAATGGAGAAAACCCCAACTGGTAGCGACTCCTCCAACGCAACGTGCCGCGCTATGTTCATTGCCAGCGTCGTTTTCCCCATCGACGGGCGTGCCGCCAGCACAATCATATTGCCTTCACGCATCCCCGCAGTCAGGCGGTCGAGTGAGGGGAAGCCAGTAGGGATACCGCCGCAGCCCTTTTTCTCATGGCACATCTCAATGAGGTCAATGGCCTCAATGACGGCATCCTTCATACTGGCCTCCACCGCACCCTTCTGGCCGCGCTTGGATAAGCGGAGAAGTTCACGCTCCACTGTTTCCAGCACGGCCTCGTCGTCGCCACCTTGTGAAGTTATGTTCTGCAACTCCAACGCCGTGTTGCGCACGGAGCGCAGGTAAGCCTTGTTGGATACGACCTTGGCGTAGTATGACCAGTTTTGTGCCGAAGGTGTCTCGTCAATGTAGGTCGAAAGCCGCGCTACCCCGCCGATGCGGCCCAGTTCCTCACCCATCTGCTCCCGTAGGGATATGGGGTCGATGGGTTTGCGGTCACGACGCAGGCCCAGCATAGCCTTGTACACCATACCGTTGCGCCGGTCGTAGAAATCTTCCTCTGAAACTATTGGCTGAACATTATCCAGCACGGTTTCGTCTTGAAGGATACAGCCGAGCAGCCCGCTCTCGGCGGAGGATGAGAAGATTGAAGGAGTTATTTCGCCGTCTGCAAAATCTCGCACACCGGCACTAAAATCATCTTGCTCCGGTTGCCGTCGCCGCCCGTTGTCGTCCGTCCCAGTTGAAAGTAGTGCCTGCATAACCCTTTCAACCGTTCAGTTTCGATGAGTACCACGACCTTATCATCCGCCTCGCCGGAGCCAACGATGGCCCACCACTCTGCTTCGGTGACGGCGATGCCGGAGGGCTTCCGGTTACACTCATACTCAATGGCAAGGTTGCCACTGGTGGCTGCGATATGGTCGCGCTTGACCTCAATTTTTTTTCCTCCAGATAAAATCTTTTCCACGAGGGCTTCACCTGCCTCGCCTAGCTTCAGGTCCAAGTCCCATTTAGGATTTGGTTTCAAAATATTCTCGTTCCAGTTTCGGCAAAGCCGTAGCAAGGCAATGCTTGATTAAACTGGATTGAGTGATGCCCGTCTTTACCGTGACACGTCCGAGGCGTGCCTTCAGTTCCGAGCTGATGCGAAAGCTGACAGGATGCACTAGCTTCCAATCAGCCGTCTTGTTTTTTGTTTTTGTAATCGCCTCCGTCACGTCAAGAAAAGTTATACATTTGAATACGTTCCGATGCAAGGGAAAGTTGTTGGCAGGATATTAAAATGCTTCTCGCCGCCAGCGCGCTTCACCAATGTGCGGTAGTTTTGAAACAACATATCGTAGTCCCCGTGACCAAGCGCCTCGATTGTAGCGTCAGCTCCGTACACCGACAAGTGGTTACTGGCGAAGGTGTGGCGCACGCCATCATGGGGCCAGTTGTCCTTCCATAGCCCAACCTGTTTTCTGGCATTTTCAAAGCGGCTGTTCATATCGGTGCGGGGCAGGGGCAGCTTCTCCTTCTTTGCCCACTTCAACCACTCATACAGGTTGGGTGACATCGGGATGTACCTGTTCTGACGGTCTTTGGCATTGCGCTTGGATACGTGAATAAGCCGTTCATCCAGCATAATATCACCCCAACCAATGCGTTCCAGCTCCCGCTCCGGCCTCAAACCGGCCCACAGGCCCAATGCAACGTGAGCCATGATGTCCGGCTCATACTTCAAGACAGCCTCGATGACTTTAATCACCTCGCCGTAGTCGAGAATCTTGCTGCGCTTGCTGGCTGCGGCGCTCTCCTCGGCCTCCGACTGCTTCCATTTTTTTATCTTCCCGACAGGGCTGCTCGTCAGCACTCCTTCATCGACAAGCCAAGAGAAGAATGTTCTTAAATCGGTGAGATAATTATTCCGTGTCCGCGACGACCACGGCTCGCCGTCAGGTGTACGGCCACGCATTATCCAACCCTTCGCAGCGGCGCGGCTCGCGTCACCTACACGGGTGGTGCCGCCTATGGAAGCCTTGAAGCGGGTGAGGGTGGAGCGAAGCGAGTCCAGACTGCGCTTGCGGTAGCCCCCGTCCTCCTTGTCGGTCAGGCAGTTATCCACCGCATCCTCCAGTGTGAGCGCCGCAATGGCGGCGGACTTATCCAATTCACGGCGGTAATGTTCCACCGCATCAGACACCCGAAAGCCGTGGCCACCGGCCAGTTCGTGCGCTATGCCCAACTCAATGCGGTCGGATTCCTTGAGCCGCGCAAACAGGTCGCCGTATTTTTTCACCTCCCGCGCCCACTTCCGGTAAGCCGCCTCGGCCTCGCCGCTGGAATTGTAGTAGGCCCGCGTTCGCTTGCCCGCCAGAGTGATGTCGATAACCCACCGCTCGTGGCCGTGGGAGGTGGTAATTTTTCTTGAGTTCATAATTCGTCGCCGGAATATCAACGGCCCCCACAACGTAATGTATTCATTTGTAGTATGCAAGAACAAAATGACGGTCGCCTTTCGTCGCCAAATAATTCAATTACCCCACTTGACGGAATATAACTTTAACGATACAGTTGGGTTGCGGACGGGACTCCGCCTAAAAGCCCACTGAATTGTTTAGCCCTACGCGGATTGGCGAACCGCTGGCCCTAACGGGATTGGCCCACCGATGAACGGAATCGGTGTGTGCCTGTGTCCGGGTGGACCAACTTCACGCTACTTCCCTAATAACTAAAAAAAAGGTTAAACAATGGCTTGCACAGCATTTGAAGCTATGAGCGCCGCGACAGAATCGTTGAGTAACGATGTCCACCGCCGCGCCACACATAACAGCCTATGGCTGAACGCTATCCCGCGCGCTACTTATTTGAACGGCACGGGACTGACACAAACCACCTTCACGGTGGAGAACTCACAACCCACAGACGACACGGAAACGTGGAGTGCCATCACGCTATCGGACGGCACCAGCGATGACTTGGGCGCTTGTGCGCAGACGTGGACGGACGCCGCGCTAGGGTATTCAAGCAGAACGTACACGCCAAATCGGATGTCTTTAAGAGGCCCGATTTTGTGCAGTACGGATTTGATATTCCAACACAATGCGGATTCCTTCCTTTCGGCATACGTCGATGAATTAGGAAAGCGTTCCAAGAAAACGTGGGAAAACAAACTCATCAGCGAATACATGAAGTTCGCATCGAAGGCGATTTGCACTGGCAGCGGCGCCGACTCCGCCTTGACGGTGGACAGCACAATCGACGAGATTGAGGATGTTGCCATTGCTCTCACCAACGCAGACCTTGAGCAAGGCCACTTGGATGAAGCTGCACAGCTACTTATCCACAACGGCGCTACTGAAGGTGACAGCAACGGATTCATCACTCTCGATGCCGAGGGTCCGGTGTTCCCGCTCGTATGCTCAATGGAACTGTCGAACAAAATCGCTACCAACAATAGCGAACTTCGCAGCGACTTGCGCTACGGCGAGCCGAATCAACTACTCAAACGTCTGGGAGCTTCTCGGATACTAGGAAATTTCCGTCATATCCCACAGACTATGATGCCGAGATTTTCGCACGACGGGTCGAAATACGTCCGCGTGAATCAGTACACTGAAAGCTCCGCTACCAAGGGCAAAAAGTACACTATCAACAGCGCATGGAAAACTGCCACTTACGAGGCAGCTATCATCCTGAACCCGTCGGTGTTTACCACCGAGGTCGTTCAGCCGGTGTCCGGTGCTGGTGGAGTCAACTTTGACCCCATCTCCTACAACGGAGATTGGCAATGGGTAGCGGGCGGCAACAACGTCTGCGACAACGCTGCATCCGGGGATGACCCGTTGAAGCGTTTAGGCCGACATTACGCCGAATATATGGCCGCTTTCCGGCCTGTGCGGCCTGAAGATGGAATGACCATCATCTTCAATCGCCTTTAGTCAGTAGTCGTCGTCACACCAGCGGCGCAGTCCTTGCGGGGACTGCGCCGCTACCTTAACAAGTTATGGACGATTACTTCGATTGGCTGAAAGTCTACACCGTGAACGGCGCTACCCTTGGGGTGGTCAGCTTCACGGAGATTGAGGCCGTATTAAAAATAATCGCGCTTTGCACCACGATTCTGTGGACGGCGCTCAAGATAAAAAAATTAATCAAAGACGACTAATTATGGCTAATACAAAAAAAGTTAACGACGGTTTGAAAAGTGGTATACGCACAAGTGAGTTCTATCTCGCTTTATCCGCAGTAGTGCTAGGTGTAATTATTTCCACCGGCGCGGTTGACCCCGCAGAAGGTGCTGGCACTTGGGATAAGGTGGTAGGCGTAGCTTGCTCACTCCTCGCTGCCCTTGGGTACACCGTGGGCCGCAGTAATGTTAAAGCGGCACATGAAGAAAACAAATGATAACTGAACTCCTTTCTGCCCTGCGCGCCGTACCAAAAATACTGGACGCGCTGGAGCGAATTGGAACAGTGATGACCGCGCAAATGGCGCAGCAACGGAAGGGGGAGAAAGATGAGAAGGTGGATGTGCTTATCGATGCTGCTCGCGCTCGCCGCAAGCAGCGGTTGCTTGACAGTGAAGCTGAACGGCTTCGACGAGATAGCGACACGCCACCCAACGGGAATGGAGGAGGCGACAGCGACGGATGAGGGGGCCGCTTTAATCCGCGACCTTGGCCGCTACATCAATGAGTTGGAGCGGCAACTCGAAAGCCAATGACCGACAAGCCCCTCAACAAACAGGGGCGTCCGACCCGCAAGATTAAGGGAGTTACTGCGGAACTACGGGTGGCCGTTGAACTACTGGATAATGGATTCAGCGTTTCGTGGCCCTTCGGTGACATGGAGGGGTACGACCTTATCGCGGACAGCAAAACCCGCCTCACCCGACTTCAAGTGAAGTCCATCACCACCCCAACAAAGGCCGGAACCTTTCGCGCCTTCTTTCGGAAAGGGCATAAAACGATGATGCGGTACACTGAAATGGATGCTGATTACTTTGTGGCTGTAATCAGTTATCCCAGCGGGCCAGCGTTCTACGTCATCCCGGTGGATGTTGCTCCAAGCTCGGTGGGCTTTTTCCCGCCGAATCAGCATCCAATAAACCCAGAGCGGCACAAGACTTGCAGGATGGAGCAGTACCGGAACCGTTGGGACTTGCTGCGGTAGCTTACCTGTCGGTCAGTTCATTGAAATGCTCCATGAAACCCTTCTCCTTCGCAGGAGCCGCGTCACCTTGAGTGGACGAGACTGACGGGTTGGAGGTGTTGATTCCCTCCAACTGCTCACGCAGCCGACGGTTTATCTCAATGGAATCAGCCAGCAACGAACGGTACTTTGGCCCCGATGCTGCCCAGAAGGAGGCGCGTGCCAGAGAGTGCTGGTCATTGTCGCCGCTGAATATCTTCTTGGCCTGCGCTACCCGTGCATCAATTTCCAGATTCCATTCGTTGTCATCCTCGCGCGGCTGGTACAGTTCGATGCTGGACGCCTCCTTCGCTACCTCCTGAAACACGGCGTCAGAGGATGCGGCGTTCGCCTTGTAAGTCTCCTCCTGCTGCTGCACCATTTCGGCATAAGTGTTTTCAGAATCAGCGAGTGCGCCAGCGCGTTCAGCATTGATTTCACCCACGCGCTGAATGATGGCACCCATCACGGCTGACTTCGATTGGGACAACTCCGAGAACAAATCCTCCAACGCATTGGTGCGGTACTCGGATTCCTCCATATTCAGCAGCTTCTCAACCCGTTCAGCGTTTTCCTCACCCACGACACCCTTGGCCTGCTCCACGGCGGCGTTGATTTTGGATGAGTATTTCCGTTTGAAATCGGGGTGGCGTTCAATGTTCGTCACGCGGAGCCGCTTGCTTAACTCATCCCGCTCCTTCTGCACATCCTCAAGCACGCTGTTGACATTGTTATCCTCCAGCTCTGACAGCCGTGACTTCAGCTCGTCCAGCTCCTTGCGTGCGTTATCGCGGTCTGACTTCAGTTTTTTGAAATCGGACGCGGAGCGCGACGACTTGCTTTCATCCGGCACCGCCTCTGCCTCCGGCACCGCCTCTGCCTCCGGCTTGCTCTCGCCGGTAGCGTGCTTGAATGCGTCGGAAAACGATGTTGCTTTTGGTTCAGTATCCTTCGCGGCCTCACCATCGGTGGCAGGCTCGGCAGCTTCCTCCGGTGGTTGTTCAAGTTGAATTTCAGCCACGTCGGCCATAGTGAATGTATCAGTATCTTTGTCCATATTAGTAGTTGTCGTTTAGTTCACGTCGGAGAATGTTGCCTCCAACTCGTCTTGGCGCATTGGCAGCTTTGCCGTCTGCTCCAAATTCTCTATCGCCCGCAGATACCCCACTTCAATGCCGTTGGCGTAGGCGTGGTCAAATCCGGTAGCGCCCATGTCCGGCAAGGGTTGCTTCCCCGGCTGCTCCTCACGAAGCACGTTTAGGATTTCGCCAAACAACTCGCTTTCAAGGAGTTCCTTGGCCTGTCTAATTAAGTTCTCGTCGGTTTGCCACTGTTTCAGGTTCATAGGCTTGATTGATAGTGTGTGTTGCTATCTTGAGAAGCACAACGCGCGACTTGTCCATAGACGCCCCTGACTCACTCACTGTCTCTTGGTCGGCATCCGCATCAATGACCATTGCGCAGAAGGCTATATCCTCCCGCAACAGGTCAACGATGTGAACCATATCGCTTGTTGATAGCTGCACATTCATTATTGGCTCCTCAATTTCTGGGCAGTCTTGGCGTCCTTCAGGGCCAAGTCCTGCTGGGTTTTCATGGTCTTGCGTTCCATGTCGTTCTTAACCTTGGCGTCGCGTCGCGCTTCCTCCCTGTCGGCGCGCATCTGCGCTACCCTGTCCTTGGGGTCTAGCCCGTCGCTCATGGCCTGCATTTGCTGCTGCGCTGCGCCCTCCTCGGCCTGCATAGCCTCTTGCTCTGCACGCTGCTTCGCCAGCTCCTTGGCTACGCCGTTCGCAACTTTGCTGATTTGTTGTAAGTGTTCGCCCAGCGCCTTCACCATGTCGCCCCTAGACTCATCCCCTTGCATTGCTCCCAGATGTTCGCCGGTGTGGGTAACGACGGCGTTGATGTACGTCAACACCTCGGCTGGGTCAACCCCTCCGCCTTGTAGGGCTTGGATAGCCTCGGTAGCTGCCTGCACATGGGTCTTGGCGTGGATAGCGTGGTTGTCCGTGTCCGCTATCGGGGTGGCAACGCCGTGTTTGAACAGCACGTTCTCCTGCGCTGCGGCCTGCAACTGCTGCTGTGAGCCGATGTCGGTGCCAGCCACGGGGTAATACCGCTCAAGGCTCTCCCAGCCAGCCATCGACGCGATGGAGTCACGGATTACCTGTTCACGGCCACCCTCCGGTAGCATCTGAACCATACCCATTAGCGAGTTCATCACCAGCCTGCGCTCCTGTGGTGAGCCGCGACCCGCAACACGGGTAGCTGACGCTAACGCCTTCGCCATTGCATCAGCGGGAACTCCCCGCTCCTTGCATCGTTTCTGGAATTGCAGCGCCATGCTGCCACCGGGGGAGTCCTTTGTAATTGAGCTGCTGGTAGCGCGCCGGTAGCGTTCGGCGAAAAGCGCATCTAGCTGCTGGTAATATCGGTTGAGCTGTGTCTTGCCCAGTACGGATTGCTGCATCGTGATGGCCTCAATCTCCGTGGCTGTGCGTGGGTTGCCCGCCTTGTCCAGCCGTTGACGGTACTGGGACAGGTTGCCCTGCAATCCAATGTCCAGTTCCCTGTCCACCGCCATCGGTGCGTCAAGCGCACCCCCCGCATTGTTGACTTGCTGCACATCAAAGTCCGGCGGGATAATTGAAACCGGCCCCATCTGAACGACGTTCATTCGATTCATCGCGTTGGGCGATTTGGGCTTCATCATCACCGTCGAGCGGAACATGGCCGCGTCCACCAGCGAGTTGCGCAGGCGGTTCTTCAGCTCCAAAGTGTTGTACATCTTGACCCCCAGCCCTTTGCATGAATGGAACTGGCCGTCGCCCTTGTCGTAAAACATAACGTGGAGGCACTGGCTCCAATTTTCGTAGCGCGCTACACGACGGAACAGGAATCCCTCCTTGCCGTCACCGCGCTCATCCACGATGCAATGCGATATTGCCCCGGAAGGGTTGTCATCAGAAGGGAACTCACGATAAAAAACGTGCGCTACCTGAACCACGTCCGATTTAGCGGAGTAGGACAGGTCATTGTTTCGTATCTGTTGTTGATGGTATTCCCAGCTATTACCCTTGCGGCCACGGTTTGTCGGGACAGCCTTGATGATGGCCTTCTTCGCGGCCTCGACGCTCCATCCAGCCAGCTTTGCTGTTTCTGGATTCTTAATAAATCGGTACAGCTCATGCACTTGGTAGGTATTGCGCACCACCGCACAGGAGAAGTCACCCACGTTGGAGCGTGTTTCGTCCGGCACCAGCAGGTCCATAGCGCGAACGGGTTTGCAGCGCCAATCTATCGCGTCCTCAAAAAGCATCGGCCCAACGCCGTATAGCACCATCTCGTGCTGCGATAGCTGCATCATATAATCAAAGTCGTCATCCCCTTTCTGGAGGGTATCGAACTCCTCGGTCAATATCCGGCTGTATTCCTCCTGTTTTGTGGCTGGGCCGTGGGTGCATTTAACGGTAGCGTAGTTCGGCACCTCCGCAAATACGTCGTAGAAGGCCGAGAGCGACGTGCCAAGGTAGGCCATCGCGTCACCGAAGTTGCAGTTAGTGCGGAATGATTGGCCGGTGCGCTTTAGTTCAGCGGCGTTGTACGGGGCGTTGCCATCGACCAATCCCTTCAGGCGGCTACGATTCTTCGCCCTCGGCTCGTCCGAACGGATTAAGCCCCGTACCATTTCCAGCACCTCACGGGCATTGTTCAGTCGTGATTCCGGTGCGCTACCACCCTCGTTAATGTTTTTTAGTTGGTTCATTATTTTTTCCAGCAATGGTTCGGCAACGCCTCGCGCACCCTTTTGCTCATGTGTTTTTTTAGAATTTCCAGTGGGAACCAAACCTGCGCACGGTTAAGGCAACCGCAATGGCGACAGGATTCCAGCCTGCTATCTTGGCTGGTCGGCTTGGTCCCTGTGATTTTTGCAATAAGTTTGTCAGTCTTGCGGCTATTACATCCGGTGCAGCCTTGGGGCTTAATGTTGTCGGGGCAGCTTGCGCAGGTTGAGGCCCGCTCCTCCGCTACCTCTGCGCTACATCTTGGACTACCCCTCAAAAGCGACTCGCCAAGGATTGATGTGAACGAAATAACCTGCCCAATGGTGAGCCGCTTGGGCGACGGTGATACCTCCCCCTCCTTGCAGGCTTCAGGAATCAACTCACAAAAGCCCTCCTCAATCTCCCGTTCGTAGTCAATGGGGATAGCGTACCCGTTGGCCTGCCTATGCTTGCGCACGGCATTGACTAAATTCCCCCACGAGGATTTGCGAATTTCTAAACCGCTCTCCGGCTGGACATATCGGAACACTCCGCCCTGCGGAACCAGTTCCTTATCCTTAATTCGTTGCCCCATAAGTTGCTCCCTCGTTGTATATGGCGTCGTACTTTAACGATAACGCCTCCCAATCTTTATCATTGTTTGCGACATTATTCAAGCTACCTCCGCCCTTGGTGCGGGCTAGGTCGATTACCAGCGCCGCTGCGTCCGCTAAATCGGGACTCCTGCCGGTGCGCCCCTTCATATCCACCTTACGCTCGACAACTATCTTCCGTCGCTCGTCATCAAACATACGGCCACAAAACTCCACCAGCGTCTCGGCATCAAGCCCGCGCACTTGGTCGCGCTGAACCCATTCTCTCACGGAGAACCACAGCTCCGTCACCTTATTGGCGTATGCTTCGTGGCTGGCGCGTGTGTCCTCAAGTGAAACAGGCAGCTCCGAGGCTTTCCCGCCAAATTCAACGCGGTGGATTTTGCTGCTCCATTCTTTTGAGAGGATGTCACACAGGCCACCCCCCTCACCAGTAGCGTCAACAGCCAGATTCTCCGGCAGACAGCCCCTTTCCTCGCACATTGCCCGCACCTGCCGCGCTATCTGGAAATGAATTGGCTCGGACGAGGTGCTGTCCAGAGTGATAACCACCACGTCACCGAAATCCACCCCCATCATCCCAGAGTTCAAGTCGCCGTATTCAGCGAAACGCAACACACACCTGTCGCCACCGAACGCAGGGTCCAGCCCCGCTACCACCTCGGAACGTGACAGGAACGTGTGCGATTCCTGAACGCGATACTTGGAACACATGGCCTCTGACAGCACAGTTCTCACAATGCCTGAAGGGGGCCAATGGCCACGGGTAAACTTCCAGAAGCGCGGACTGCTCTCGCCGTCAAATTCCTTGGCCTGCCTGACCTGCTCTGACGTGATTAGATATTCATACTTGGCTTTCCCCGCTACCACATTTGGTGACTTCATTCCATCGAACTTGACGCAAATCCCTTGGCTGGTTAGCCAAGACTCGTCCTCAACCCCCACGCTATTCCAGCCCTTCACCGGCTCGGAGAAGCGCCCATGCTCATCCAATATGGAGTGAGGGTTCCCGATGGCTAGGAACTGAAATGTCTTACACCCCTTGGATAAATTTGAGCAGGCTTCAAACGCGGCGGCAGGGGTGTCGGTAGCCTCGTCAACGATGGACAGGACGCGGGGGGAGTGGATGCCTTGAATGTTTGCAACCGCTTTTGAGGTCGAGCCGTCGAGGACCGCAAGCCCGAATATGGCTGAACGCGAATCGCCCTTCAGGGCTTGAAGCGACATCTGGGAATCGACCATATTTCCGGGGAACCTGCCATCAGAGGAGCGCCACAGCGTTTGGATGTTGGCCCACGCGCGCTTGCGAATCATTCGGGCGGTGGTTGAGGTAAGGATTACAGTGCTGTTTGTGGGGTCAGCCAGCCACCACACCAGCGCATATAGCGCGCTACCGAACGTCTTGCCGGAGGCGGCGCATCCTGTCCAGCTAACCCAATCGTATTCGCATAGGCTTTCGATTTGAGTCTCCAGCCACGGGTTCCATTCCAAGTTGGGCCATACCATATTGGCCGCGTTCTTGAAATGCTCAAACCTTCCCAGCCCACCTTGCTCTGGCGTCCTCCCCGTCTTGAAGCAGTACAGTTCAGCCTCAAGCGGCGAAATCGGATGGTCGAGCGCCATACCATATATTGTGCATCCCACTTGACGTTAACGATAAAGGATACTACCCTTCTGTCAATAGAGGGAAGTCCACACCCGCGCCATGTCCGTAATCCTGCCGAAAACATCAGAAGATGGTGCCAAATTTGATGGCACTACACGCGCTACCACCGTAGCCGCTACCTACACAGGCCCAATCGGCGCAACCGGAGCAACCGGAGCCACTGGCGAGGATGCCGAGGAACCCGTATGGACTTTTGCCACACCGACAGCGGTGGGGGCTGGCGGCACACCTACGCTCGGTGTCACTGGAACTTACCCCACGCAGACTTTTACGTTTGGCGTTGTCACTGGAGCAACGGGGGCTACGGGAGCAACGGGAGCTACGGGGGACACGGGTGCAGCGGGAGACACGGGTGCAGCGGGAGCAGACGGAGACGATGGTGATGATGGAGCAACTGGAGCAGCAGGGGCAGACGGAGCCACATGGACAAGCGGAACCGCAGACCCGTCCGGTGGTTCAGACGGCGATTTCTATTTTGAAACAGACACCGATAAGGTTTGGAAGAAAACCAGCGGGACTTGGGCTGTAATCGCTGATGTTACCGGAGCCACGGGAGCCGCTGGTTCAGATGGTTCAGATGGTTCGGATGGTTCAGATGGAGCAACGGGAGCAACGGGAGCAGATGGAGCAACGGGAGCAACGGGAGACACGGGAGCAGCGGGCAGCGACGGAGCCACATGGACAAGCGGAACCGCAGACCCAACCGGAGGGGTGGACGGTGACTTTTATTTTGAGACGGACACTGACCAAGTTTGGAAAAAGACCAGCGGGACTTGGGCTGTAATCGCTGACGTTACCGGAGCCACTGGCGCAACCGGAAGCCAAGGCATCCAAGGTGTTGCGGGAGCAGACGGCAGCGACGGAGCAGACGGCCTCGGCGTTCCAAGCGGCGGTGCGGTGGATTATATTTTAGCGAAGGATTCTGGTGATGACAACGACACGGTATGGGTTGCCAACACGGGTGGCCACGCCATCATAGAGGAAAGCGGTAGCGCACTGACGACTCGCACCAACATGACTTTCATTGGAGAGCTAGTCGAAGCATCAGACAACGACCCTTCAACAGACATAACAATAGACGCCAAGACAGCTTGGCTGTACGGATAAATATTATGGCAGCAACACATAAACTATTATCGAGCGGGCAAGTGGCAGCAAGCACGGCTGCTATTTGTACCGCACCCAGTGGCAAGAGGTGGATGGTTAAGACCATCATCCTTCACAATAATCGCGCAGGGGACGAGTCTGTGGAGATATATTTTGACGGAACCGCAGAGGCCAACAGGCTGCTGAAGGTGACGATTCAAGAGAACGAGACGTTTGAGTGGTCGCTGGGGCACATGCTTATCCTGCTCAACTCCGGTGGAGACACGTTGCAGGGCAAAACAGATAATGCAACCGAAGTGACCTATCATATCTTCGGGGCAGAGGAGACTGAATAATGTTTAACACATCAAAAATATCAGCACTGACAGGAGCAACTGGAGCAACCGGAGCAGACGGAGCCGCTGGAGCAACCGGAGCAGACGGAGCCGCTGGAGCCGCTGGAGCCGCTGGCGCAGACGGAGCAGACGGCGCAGACGGCGCAGACGGCGATGATTATGATTTGACCGCCGACCAAGCGTGGACGGGTTCGCAGCGGGCTACGCCTGTTCCAGCCAACGCTGGAACATTCGACTTGGACGCGGCGCAGAACTTCACTTGCACACCAACTGGGACATTCGCACTCAACTTCACCGCTGCGTTAAGTGCCGCCCTCTCCAGCACACAAGCTGGCCAAAGCGGCTTCATCAAGCTGGTGAACGGCGGGCACACAATGACACTGAACGCGCTGTGCAAGTCGGATACGACTTCAACCACTGGATTCATCGACACCATCAGCGGGGAGTCAGCCACATTTCTTGTCAGCTACCTATGCGACGGAACGAACGTGTACCTCTCCACCACTAAAGCGTTGGCTTAATGGCGATATTCAACAACAGCATAATCCCAGCCGCCGCCGCCGCCGATGGTGATGTGGTTACGAAGTCGTTGCGGTGTGATTCGGCAAGTTCTGCCCATTTAGTCCGCACCCCATCTTCCACCAGCGCAACTAGAACTAAATGGGTTTTCTCGACTTGGGCGAAGCGGTCAAAACTCGGAGCCTCGATGCCGCTGTATCAATCCACCCATCCATCTTCGCTCGATATTGCGACAATTCACTTTGGTGCTGATGACCGCCTAGAAATCGCGAGGTACGCAAGTGTGGGCGGGTACTCTGCGAGATATTTAACAGAGAGGGTATTTCGTGACCCATCCGCTTTTTATCACATCACAGTGGTATTCGACACAACGGCTGCGGAGGCCGACCGAGTTAAGTTATATGTGAATGGGGTTCGTGAGACAGCTTGGAATATCGAAACCCGTGTCGGCCCAAGCGCAACTTGGAGTTACGGCACGGAAGTGGGTCATATGATTAACAATATGAATCACACATCCTCAGTTGGGGGCGGATACTACGCCGATGTGTATTGGCTGGACGGGACGGTGACGTTGCCCAGTGGGTTCACGAAATGGTGCGATGTATTTGCCGAGGAGGATGGTACTACGGGGCAATGGAAGCCAAAGGCTACCACCGGACTAACTTTTGGCACGAATGGATTTCATCTTGATTTCGAGGATGCTGACGCCATCGGCAATGATGTGAGTGGGAATGATAACGTTTTCACAGCCACCAACCTCGACACTTGGGACATCGTGCCAGACAACCCATCGGCTGGAATGAATTACGCAACGCTTAACCCGTTACAAGTTGGTGTTGGCACGAACGGCGATGCACCAGAGAACGGGAGCCTAAAAGTTGCCAGTGGGAGCAATCCCCGAAAAGCCTACTCGTCTACGATTGGTGCGAATAGCGGTAAATTTTATGCAGAGGTTTATGACGTAGGTGATTCATACCCGATGGTGTCGGTGAGTGATGTGAACAAGTGGGTGGCTAATTCATCCAGCGGTCAAATCAAGGGGGACGGTTCGGTAGCTTACGACATTAAAGCTGCGGGAGGCGGGGGTGAGTATTACATTAACTCCGCATCGGGCGATGGGGGTTTGAGCATCACCCCTGCGGCGGGCGACATAATAATGATTGCCTTTGATGCAGACACTCGAAAAGTCTGGTACGGCAGAAACGGTACTTGGAATGATGGGGGGTATGGTACGGGCAATCCTTCTGCTGGCACAAACGAGGTAGGCACAGTCAGCGGCACAGATGATTTGGTTGTTGTGGTTCGCGCTGAAGGAACTGATATGCACTGCAATTTCGGGCAGGAGCCTTCGTTCGACAACAATAAAACTTCCGGTGCAGATACATCGCAGTCAGAATTTTACTATGCCCCACCCACCGATTTCAAGTCACTCTCCACAGGCAACCTCCCAACCCCCACAATCGCCAAGCCAGCGGCACATTTCAACACGGTAACTTATGCTGGTGCATCGGGTAATGCAGACAACGACATAACAACAGTTGGATTTCAAGCTGACCTAACGTGGCTAAAAACGAGAAGCAACGTAGGCAAGAACTCACTGTACGATTCCGTGCGGGGGGTTACGAAGGAACTATATTCCGACACGACTGGCGTTGAGTACACGGACACGGAAGGTCTGCAAAGCTGGGATGGTGATGGGTTTCTGCTGGGTTCTGATGGGGAAACAAATAATGATGGATGGACATTTGTAGCTTGGAACTGGCTGGCTGGCACTTCTTTCGAGGCTGAAGATGGCGTATCCGATTCCGGTTCCAAGAATGTAGATGCTGGATTCTCCATAGCAACGTGGACGGGTGATGATTCCGGTGGTATGGGCGGTTATTCCCAAGAGATTAGCCACGGACTCGGCGTTGCACCGGAACTCATCATCGCGAAGAATCGCACTGATGGCTCCACCTTCGCCAACGGTGACTGGATGGTTTATCATAAAGACTTGGATAGCGGCGACTTGATAAAATTAAACGACTCATCGGCGGCATACACACCGACAGGGTACACGGTAATTTCGGGTGTCACCGATGCCAAAGTCGATTTCGATTCCGACAGTATGGAATACGACTATCTGAATTATGACGGTGACACCTATGTGGCTTATTTTATGGCGAGTGTAGAAGGCTATTCAAAGGTGGGTAGCTACGAGGGAAATCTTGATGCAGATGGCCCATTTATTTACACCGGATTTAGGCCGAGATTTATTTTATCGAAGAACGCTGACCGTAGTGGGGTTCATTGGAACATTCACGATGCAGTACGTGACCCGTACAATCTCGTGGACACTCGCTTATGGGCTAATTTGTCTAACGCCGAAGATTCCCTTTACGATAAGTTTGATTTTCTGAGCAACGGATTCAAGCCACGCACGGCAGACACAGGCCATAACGGAAACGATGAAACTATAATCTATTATGCCGTGGCAGAATCTCCATTCAAATACGCATCGGCACGCTAGGAAACTATTATGAAATACTTACACAACAACCACCCACTCCCCAGCGGCTCATCGTTCACAATCGGTGACGAGCGATTCGGCAGCAACTGGCTCGCCCGCGCCACACCGGAACAGCTAACCGAGCGAGGCATCACCATTGCCCCCGCCCCACCGCCCCGCCCATCCGAGAGCGAGAAGTATTATTACATCACGAAGGACAGCGATGGATATGTAGTCACGCCAAAGCCATTGGATATGCTGAAGCGGATGATGACGGCCAACACCAACCGCGCTGCTCATTCGTTGCTGGCTGGCTCTGACTATATGGTGGTCAAGCAGCAAGAGGTTGGCGTGGGCGTACTACCACAGTGGACAGATTACCGAACGGCTGTGCGTGAGGAGTCCAACCGCATCACCGCCGAGGTAGAGGCTGCTACGGATGTAGCTGGCCTAGAAGCGATTAAGTCTAACTACCCGCGCAACCCAGATGAGTTAGCCGAAGAAGCTCGGCGTGAAGCGGAGGCGGCGGCGTACGCGGCGGCGGAGGCTGCGAAACTGGAGGAGAATAATGGTTAAACCAGATACAGTTAAAATGTACATCACCCGTGACGAGTTAATCGCGCTAGGTGTCATCAAGAAAGACGAGACAGAAGAAACGGATGAGCGAGAAGGACAGACAATCCCAGCGTCGGACGATTCTGCGGAATAGCCCGATAGCAGGGGGGATTGGGCCTACCCAGACCCACCTGTACATGGACGGCACGAAGCTGATGGGCCAGCAATACGATGGTGTTGCTAAAACCATCATCGACTTCAGTGCTATCCCTGCCACCACCCCCGTGGGCAGCATGACGCAGTACGGCGGCGATGCCGCGCCAAGCGGGTGGCTGATGTGCGATGGCGACCATCTAAATTCAGTTGGAACCTACGCAGATTTGTTTGCGGTATTGGGCTATGTGTACGGGCGCACGGATTCATCCGGCGCAGACGACGCTGCTGGAACCTATTTCCAAGTACCCGATTGCCGTGGGCGCGTGCCCATTCATCGTGATGCCTCCCAACCTCTCGGCGGCATCGACACTCTTGGTAGCAAGGCTGGCAATAATAATGCAAGCACCCTTAACCACAGCCACACAGCCACGTTGGATTCGCCCAACTGGGGCGAGGGGTATCTTGAAGCCGAGCAATACCGGATGCCCTACATCATTGATTGGACTGACCTTGACGCAGATTCGGGCGCGTACTCATCTGGGCGGGACACTTACTCCGGCAACGACGCTTGGATTGCGACGGATTACAATTTCGGTGCTGGCCCATTCACGCCCGCCCCATCAAGCCACTGGGGCTTTTCTTTGTATGCCCCGACTGTGGGTGACCCAGACAAAAACGACACCATGAGGGTAGTGGGCACAGTTGACGTTGGTAGCTCCGGTAGCGGGGCGGGAGTCGGGGGCAATCTTCAGCCCTTCATCGTCATCAACACAATTATCAGATACGCATAATGGCAATCAAGGAACAAGGCAGATTAGCAGACGGCTTAACGGCTCTATCCGGCGGCATGGATGCGGGGCGCAACCCGTCCGACATCGCCAAGACGCAGGTAGCGTATGCGGAGAACATAACTTTCCGAGGCGGATTCGCCCGCACACGCCCAGCGTTCCGCCGCATTGTATTTGCATCTTCCGACTCCACTCCCGCGTCCACGATGCTGGCAGCGAGGTTCCAAGGCGCACATTATTATGAGGAGTCAGCCACCTACCAATTCTTTATCGTGGTAGCGGGGGGCAACATCTACAAGCTGGCTCCCCCTGCATCGGGCGAGGAGTGGACGGTGACGGACATAACCAACTCCATGACCATCAGCAGCGCAAAGCAGCGGGTGTACATGATTCAAGCCGACAAGTACCTCATCATCCAAGACGGCACGAACACGCCCGTCATCTGGGCACACGATGTAGCGGCACGGGTAGCGGCCAGCGATGAAGTCCCTCAAGGCACGGGGCCGATGGCCTACGGCAACGGACGGTTATGGGTTGCTAACGGCAGAAAATTTTACGCTGGGGATATTCTCGGTGGAACGACAGGCATACTGAAGTTCACCGAGAACACGCTACTCGCGGGTGGAGGTGCGTTCAACGTATCTGTCGGTAGCGGGGATGTCACAGCAATGCGGTTCGTCACGACGACCAACACGGCCCTTGGAACAGGGGAACTAATGGTCTATACGGCAGACGGCGCGTTCGCTGTGGTTGTCCCGCCCGACAGATACGATTGGTATGCACTGACAGACCCCATTCAGCGGGTCGTCATGCCCAACAACGGTAGCGTATCCCACTTTGCAACCATCGGTGTCAATGGCGACCAATACTTTCGCAGCCGCGACGGTGTTCGCTCCATCAAGGAGGCCGTTCGGGATTGGGCTGACCCCGGAAACACGCCCATCAGCCGCGAGATGAATCGTGTGCTGAAGTATGACAGCCAGACTTATATGCCGTTCTTATCATCAGTGCTGTTCGATAACCGGCTGCTGATGACAGCGATGAGCGACTACGACGCTACCTCTGGCATCGGGTTTAAGGGGCTGGCGGTGCTGGACTTTGACGTGGTAAGCGGTATGCGCGAGAAGTTACCGCCGGTATGGGACGGATTCTGGCGTATGAAGATTACGCGCAGCAGCACCGAGACAGACTTTGATATACTGCAAATCTTCTCCGGTCGATTCAGCGAGATAGAGCGGTGCATGGTAGCGGCTCGGAACGAAAGCAACGCGCTGGAGTTCTGGGAGTTGAAGGCGGACGGGGCGGACTTATCCGCTGACACTGATTTGGAGTGGGACTCCGGTAGCTCGGCATACGATACCGTGGATAGCCGCATTACCTCTGAACTGGAGACACCTAGCTTTGACTTTGGGGAGATGGGAGCATCTAAAGAACTGGTTAGCGCGGATATGTGGGTGGATGAGGTGCTGGGCACGGTGGATTTCCACGCCGACTTTCACCCAGACCAGTATCCGTGCTGGGTTAGCTGGCAAGATTGGGCGGTGACATCGCAGAGTGGCCCGTCTGACTGTGATAGTCTGATTGATTACAAGAAGCAGTACCGTCCTAGAATGAGGATAGCGCGGCCACCGGACACGGAGGAACCCGCAGCGGGCAAACGGTTCAATTTGGGTTGGGAGTTCGCCGCTAGGCTAAAGTGGAAGGGTCGTGCTAGACTGAAGCTGTTCAGATTGAACGCGATTGAGGTAGCGGAGGAACCGTTTGCTGATGTTGTCAACCAAGACAGCACCAGCCACGGCATAGCTTGCAACTGTATTAGCGGCGTGAGTACCGCGACCAATGAATAATGCCAACTTGCAGTAACATAACGAACGGAGCAGCGTTGACGCTTACAGCGGACACGTTGACGGCGGATTTTTGCCACGAATCGTTGCAGTTGACGCACAATGAGTTCGCTAACAAAACCACGGTGTCGATGTTGGGCGCGAACATACTGGCCAAGCACCTCGACGACGTAACGGGCAGCGAACAAGACAAGCTGCTTGTCCGTCTGGACGGTAGCTGCGACCCGTTTGGTCTTTACTACTACAACGGAACCAAGTGGGTTCCCGCTGACGGCTCCCCCGTTGGAACTGTGCAGCCTTATGCGGGGCTAACCGCCCCCGTGGGCTGGTTGTTCTGCGATAACAGCACCTATGACGGCGATACATCGCCCTACGATTTATTGTATGATGTCATCGGCATTACCTATGGCGGCTCATCGAGTGCGTTCAATGTACCCGATATGCGTGGGCGCGTGGTAGCGGGGCAGGATGACATGGGTGGAGCATCGGCCAATAGACTGACAAACCCAGCCACGGCCACGGGCGGGATTGACGGTGATGTGCTGGGCGGCACGGGTGGTAGCGAGGTGCATCAATTAACAGTAACCCAACTGGCAGCGCATACGCACACTTTCACTCATGTAAAATCGGGTGGCGCAACAATCGACGGGGCAGACGCAGCCAGCTTGAATCACCAAATTGTTTCCGAGGCTACCGATGCAGGCGGGGGCGATGTAGCGCACAACAACGTGCAGCCCA
>Ga0209757_10000094_pt1 | contig 25397 bp, 50 predicted proteins | sample ETNvirome_6_1000_FD_185472 | JGI IMG/M metagenome (GOLD analysis project Ga0209757, IMG submission 185472) | Marine viral communities from the Pacific Ocean - ETNP_6_1000 (SPAdes) (version 2) | ecosystem: Environmental > Aquatic > Marine > Oceanic | place: Pacific Ocean | collected 2013-06-19 | reverse complement strand
CCTGCCCTCGGCTCCATGCCCCTCTTCAACGTGGTCTAGGAGATCGTACCGTTTGACTGTGACAGCGAGTTCGTTGGCTAGCACCTGTTCGGTGTAGACCGGGTACTCCATGCTCTTGGGCCGGGTGATGGCAACGACCGCTTCGACCACCCGTTCGGAGAAGCCCAGATCCCGTAGGTCTGTGGCAGTCACCGGGGTGTCTTCGATGATGTCGTGGAGCCAAGCGACCGCCGATTCCTCAACGGTTGCTGTCTGGCGGGAGACCCTGCGAAGGTGGTTGATGTAGGGCCGACCAGCGAGGTCTGTCTGGTTGGCGTGATGCTTGGCTGCTAGTGCAGCGGCTCGCACGCTTTGTGGCACCAGTTTCAGTACCTTCATCTGGTTCTCCTTTCCACCCTCAGTCTAGCGTGTTCTAACCCGATTCTCCAACCCTTCTCCAGTTGGGGTCTGGTTCATCAGCAGCCACTTCGGCATCCGTCCACCGCCGCTGGATCGACAACACGCCGCCTTCGACCATCGTGCGAACCCGAATCCCTCGGCGCTTCGCAGCCCGATACACCGTCACCCGCATCGACGCGACATCAGTATCGAAATCGACACCACGTTTCAGGCCATACGGATGCCCGTCTAGCCACTCTTCCCACGGGTAGTCCCGTGCAGGGAACCTATCTAACAGTTGCGCCATAGTCTTCCTCCGTACTTGGCCTAGCGATCGTTGGGTCCAGTGTAGCGGATTCCAGCGCGCTAGCCATTCCACCTTTCGACAGTCACCTTGTAGGTGTGATGCTCGCCTTCGATGGTGAACGAAGCGGTCTGGTCGCCGGGGCCACTCATCACAACCTCGCTTTTCTGGCCGCGGACGGTGAGAGAGCCAACACGCCGCATCGGGCGTAACGCTCTGGCGAGCAGTTCGGTTTCGTCCTGCTGGACGAGAACGTCGATCTGACCGAGCACCCAGCGTTTAGCGTCGGCCATAGTCTTATGGTTGCTCCACGCTCCACAGACCTCTTCTCCCCGGACCCTGCCGGACGGCGAAGCAGCCTCAGCGGTCCACGCCCCTACTAAGGACCGTCGTTTGCGGACGGTCGCCGTGTAGCGGTCGTCGGTGGTCAGGACGTAACGCCCGGCCTCAACCTTCTTCCACTCAGCCTTGTTCGTCACTTGCTTTCCTCCCCACCGAAACCAGCCTCAACAGCCATCTCGTGTAGTTGTACGAAGGCGACCATCTTCTTGAAGGCCATCTCCGGCGAGGTGAGAGGCGTATCCGATTCGTTGATCGCCGCCTGAATCCGAATGATCCGCTTGGCAATCTGGATGGCCTGTTCAGCCTTGACTGTGTAGGCCGCGAAAGCCGCCTCCCAGTCCGAGTCGTTGATCTTCGTCACTTGCTCTCTCCTTTGGTTGTTGCGATTCGTTCGTTCGCGTCCAGAAGCATGTAGTTGATGTCTTGTTGCCTCTGGCCCAAGACGCCTATGGCCGTCGCCCGGCTGATGGGCGAATCATTCACGACCAGACGACCGGCAACATTCCTCGCGCTGTACCCGTCGGGGTACGTCTTCCAGACCAGCCCCATGTAGGCGTCATCCGACAGTCGGTAGACCCTCACGGTCATCGTCCCCGCCCGCTCCGTCCGGTACCGGCGGGTGGCGAAGTTGGTCATCACGCCACCTCGCAGTCGTGCCCGTAGAACCACTCCTGAGCATCGACCTCATCGAACAGGTCGAACTCCCGTTCGCACTCCACACACTTGGTCTTCGTCACTTGCTCTCCCCTTCTTTGTCATCGCACCCGACACAGATCGTGCCGAACGTCTCGCCTTCCGTCTTGGGGAACAGCGGGAACTGGATGCCGTGGCCTCCATCTCCGCAGACCCCGCATATCGGAACTGGGCTACTCATCAGTCCAACCTTTCTGAGACCCAGACGTAGGTCTCTTCACCGGCCTCGGCGAGTGCCGCTGCCGCGCTCTCCGCGTAGGCGCTCGCGTAAGCGACCTTCCTCCCGTGGCTCTGGCCGAACTTCTTCACCCAGATGTAGGCACCGCCGTTGTACGAATCGGTACCGCCGGTTCCAGAGGCGACGACCCATTTGCCGTAGCCCTTGTTTGCGCCCTTGATCTGGACGCTCGCGAAACCGCACAACTCAAACGGCTGCTCCCAAACCTTGACGATCTCAGACGAGTCGTCCAGTGGGTTCGCGTGCTGGACCGCAACGAACTGGGGAAGGACCGCCGCTTCGGCAGCCTCCCAACCAGCAGCGTGGGCCGCAGCATGGACGCTCTCGTAGAACGCCTTTTTCTCCGCAGGCTTCAATGCTGAAACCGGCTTGGACGTAACAACCATGGTCTCTCCTTGGTCGGTGGTTGGGGACTCACTCACGAACCCCAGCATAGCCTCCCTAGAGCATGGATGCAACTCTATCTAGCACAGTGTTACGTCTGTGCTCTCACGTTCGCCGACAAAGTACGCAACGCATCCAACCGAGCACGCAGGCTCGTCAACTTCTCCCGAATCGCCCGCTCCTTCGCAGCCATGATCCGAGCCACCGCCATCTCGTCAATCGCCTTCTGCGTCGCCTTCGCCTCCCGTAACGCAACCGTCATCTTCGGATCGTCCGCAGCCAACGTCACCAGATGCCGAGTGAACGCACGCTTGTGAGCAACATCGGCACGCGCCGCCTCTTCACAAACCGTCGCATACGCATCCGTGTATTCCTCCAACTCATCGACCAGAGAAAGGATCTGAGATTCGATCCCACCCTGAGTCACCATGTCACGCACGCCCAATCACCTCCATAGGAACCAACACTTCCTTCGCCGCGCACCCACTCGCACACTGAGCACACAACCTCAACCAGCCACCAACCCGACGCCTAATCCCATAGTCGGCCCGCTCACCACAAGAGCACCAACTCACGACGACACCAACAACCCGAGACCAGTAGCAGCAGCCGGGTTGACATGAATCCAATCGTGGCAAGATCGGCAGATCGCCACAGTGTTCGCTGGGTCAAGTATCGACCCGCCTCGCGCACGGGTCAACGGTTCATGGAGTTCGACCGCTAAACCGTGACACCGGGCGTCATGCCCGGCTTGCGTAATGCGTGCCCCGGCCTCGCACAGTTCCCGCTTCGCGAGTTCCTCAGCAACCATCGTGCGCCGGAGACGCTGGACCTTGGCCCGCTTCGGACTCACCGACCGAAGCCGGGTCTTGCGCGTCAACGGGGTGCGCTTCACTCCGATTCCTCCACCATGCACACCCTCACCGCAGCCACATCACTGTCAGGAGCATGGTCCACATGGGACACCGACAGGTTCACCCCACCATCCACGCCGCTCAAAGAGATCAGGTCTTCGATCGTCAGATACAACCGAACCTGACGGCGTGCTGGCCCTCGCACCGTGCTGCTCACGCCGCCTCCTGTTCCACCCGGCACCGTCGAAGTTCCCTCGGGGTGTGATCCGTTGTCACCCGGCCACACCCACAGACTATGGCGGGCAGGCCATCCTTGCCGTACTTCTTGTCCACAAGGTGATTGGTGGAAAAGTTGAAGCCGTCGAACCCCATCAGCCGTTCTCCCACAGGTTGTCCAGACCTTTTACCATGCCTCCACCCCGTAAGAACTCAACAGCGATAGACAGCCGGAAATGGAACCGGTCAGGCGTACCCGGCGGGTACCGCTCTTCCAGCAACAGGATTGTCTGCTCAAACGGGTAGCCGTCCCACTCGGCGTCGAACAGGTCGTAGTCGTCGGGGGTGTCTGCTGCCGAGAGCAGGTCGGGCGCTGGCATGGCCTCTGGTTCGTTTGCGGGAGGCTCCGGTTCTGGAGGCGTCGTGGTCGTCGTAGTCGTCGTGGTGGTCGGAGCCAGAGTTGTAGTAGTCGTCGGGACAACCGTGGTCGTGGTTGTTGTCGCCCTGATCGCGTCCCGGCTCTCGATTGTGTGGGTCGGCGGGTGGGGCAAGGGGAGGATGGGCGCGGCCTGCCAGACGCCGGTCATCCCCAACCGACACTGGTGACGCCAGTTCGTGTACCTCCCGAAACCCGGACGTTCACCCCACCACGGGTCATCGAAGCGGAGCATGTCGCCGCTCTGGTAGTCGATGTACCAGACACGCTCGTCGTATGAGCGGGTGTCCTCCGGATCGCAAGGTGCGTAAACCATGTCGTGATCGGCTCCTGCTGGGGTCACCGACAGCCCGGCGAAGATCATCGCGGCGACGAGGATGACCCTCAGCATCGGCACCCACCGAGCGTGCCGCCGCAATGCCCACATGTCCCCGTGCGAGGATGCAGGTTGTGGTCGCCGTAGTCGGTGAAGTCCAGATCGGGTTCTTGCTTGGCCCGCCACCGCCTCATGGCTTCCTCGGTCATCGCCAATATCTGGTCCACAGTCATGTCCGTCATTCTGTCTCCCAACAGGTTCGTGATGGATTCCAATGCCGGGCACCGCCGCCCTCATAGAGCAACCATGCAGCGACAGCGACGTTCGCTTCGGTATCGAACGGGCTGGCACCCGGCACCCCGGCCTTCTCGGAGCGTTCGTCCCAGAACTTGGCGAGGTGCTGGAACCAGCCGATCGCGAACGCTGACGACACCACCTCCGATCCGGTGTGATGCGTTTGTGCGCTTGATTCGCAGAACGCGACCTGACGTGCCCACGCCCGGTCAGCGGATTGGAAGTACCGGTCGATCAGTTCACCGAGGGTCGTGTCACCAGACGCAACCGGGTAGACGACCTGTGGGTGGAACACAGCGAGCGCCGCTAGTGGTCCTCCGAAGTAGTCAACGTGCGCCCGCCTCGTCACAGGACCGTAGATACCGTCCACACTTTTCAACCCAAGGTGCATTTGGAGGGCTATAACATCGCCACCCCGCTCATACATTGCAAACTCGTGATACAACAAGTCGTTGTAAGTAAGCGGTATTGTAGTGGTTGATGCCATCATGGACTGAATGGAGTTCACGCTCCCACTGGTCGTACCCATCAGAGGATCACTTGACGTGCTCGTGTCGGGAGCCACGGTGTGCGTGCTCACAATGCTCTGAGCACGACGCACAGGCTCAGAGACGGCTTGCCGCACAGCCGCGGTGGTCACGGGGCCAGCAGAGAGATTACCGGCCCCCGTGTCGGTGCCCGCAGCCGAACAGGTAATCATCGCCACCGATGCGACGAACGCAGCACCAACCCGGTAGATCATGTCTTCGACTTGTGTAGGGAACCGTCTTTCCACCGGGCGAACAGGTCGGGTCGGCACTCGGAGCACGGAGTTGCTTTCTCCACAGTTCTGACCTCCACAACCTCACCGTCACCGTTCACAACTGCGCTTTCACTCTGTTTCAGCCACCACCCCTGACAACCGTCGGGATTCGTGCAGTCGTCGCTGCTAGGACGCCGCTTGCTGAGGTTCACCGCGTGCCTGATCTCGCCAGAGAACTTCGCGATGGATGGCATGAACTCGTCTCGTTGAATCACTTGGCGAGCCGCTGCCACGGCAACATCAAAATCGGAGCGGCTGAGGGACTCCCCCCACATCCTCACCCCGTTGTCATCCAGCCCATGCCGAGGGAACGCCCCGAGCAGCATTTGGAGAACCTGCTTGGCTTCGTCCTTAGTCATCAAGCACCGCCAGCAACCGGTCGGTGCGCCCGGTGGCAACTGAGCCGTTCAAGCGCCTTCGCTGCTTCATCAACCGGGGGTAATGCTTTCGTAACTTCTGCGGGGAGAGGATGTTGGATGACCAGAAGTCCTCGGTTGTCACCCAGTCGATCATCTCCGATACCGCTGCCATGTCGTAGCCGTCGATCCTGACGAGGCGATCCATCTCTTCGATCCACCGTTTCGTCACGGTCGGCCTGTTGGAACCGTCCGCTGCGATCAGGTCAGCGAGTCGATCACAGAGAACAGATGCCTCTGGCTTTTCGACGCGCACGTCTCGTTCTATTGGCTCTAGTTCATGGCTCTCGTTCAGGGCGACAACAGTGTCCCCACCCAGAGACACCACTGTCGCCACCGTGGGGACATCAGCGTCTCTAGGTAGGGACAACTGTGTCCCTACCCCCGAAGGGTCTACACGCTTGAGGTGATAGATGTTCGACCGGTGAAACCTGTTCCCGGTCGGACTCTCAGCGAGGCGATGCTCCACAGCAAGCGCCCCAGCCTTCACCAGTTCAGCGATCCGACGGTCCACCGACTTTGTGGTGGTACCCATCCTCTTTGCCAGCAGGCCACGCGACGGCCACGCTGCGTCCTCATCATTGGCGTACCGGCCAAGTATCCCGTACAACCGGACAGCACCGTCGCTGATGGGAGAATCCAGCAGCCATTCGGGGATGATTGTGAACGGGCCGGTGTCGCTCCAAAGGCGACTAGGCACTCTGCTTCTCCTTCGTCTCTTCCACGGCTAGCACCTGCCCCGCCCAATCGTAGAAGTCGTTCATCAAGCGGGAAGGCAACTCTACTGGAGGGCACCCGTACCTGTCCATGAAGTCCTTCTTGAGCACCTTGCGCCGCTCGTCGTCGGTGATACCGATGAACCAGTTTTGGATCTGGACGACCTCTTCTTCGCTGACCGTCGGTTCCGAAGCGATCTCGTAGGTCTGGGCGTCAGGGTCGGCTTCTTCGGTGGGGATCATCAACGTCTGAAAGAGCGCATACTTCAACGCCATCGACATGGCCTTCGATGTGGCCTTGTCCCCATAGTCGATGCCCTCCGACGCGACCGTTGCCAACACCTCGTCGCCCTTCGGGCCGATGAACCGGTACCGGACGGTCAACTCCACGCGCTGCGCTAGGTTGCCGTTCTTGGTGGCGATCCGTTCGCTGAACTTGTCCACGATCTCCGGGGCGACGATCACGCCGTGAATGGTGAGCGCCTTGTGCGCCGCATTCATCGTGTCGTCAATGGTTCGGAAGTTGAACTGTTGGGACTGGTTGCGTCCTGTCTTCTCCACCGCGCCGATGTCGGTCATCACGCGATGCAGAAGGATTTCGATTGGCTGGTGCTCATCCACGGCTTGCTCTCTTTCGCTACTTCGTGTCGTTTCTGTATCTTACCGCTAGAAAGGCTTCGATCCCACCTAGCGTGATCTCATGGACAATGCCACGGTTGCCCGGCGTTGTAGCCCGCTCCAGCGTGGGTCCGTCAGGGAACTGGCGTGATCGAACCACCAGACCAAGGTCGCGCAACTCACCCAACCGCGTCGCTATCTGATTCGCCGCGATCGCCCGACCATCGTCATGGGTCACCCTCTTCGACAACTCAAACGCCGTCTGGCCCCCCAAGTCGTACAAGAAGTGGAGCACCTTGTACCGCTGCGACCCGGACCGGACCTTCGCCGCAGCCCGCTTGGAAGTATCGGGATGGTCACGACCCACCGGGCCACCCGTCACGTCGTCGGTGATCTGGTCCTCGGTGTAGTCCGACCAGAACGACGATTGTCCCCCGGTCACGATGGGAAGAACTGGACCCGTGGCTTCGCTTCGCCACGAGCACAGTATTCGTCAGGGTCAATGTCCAACTCTTTGAGTGCCGTCAACCGGACGTTCGACCCGGCCAGCCGGTAGATGCGACCCAGTTGCGTGATCGTCGTATTCAAGATCCCGACAGCGCCCTCATCCAACCCGGCGTCCCGAGCCTCAGACACCAGCCCCTTACGGACCGCCCCCTCAAGGGCTTCGTTGTCCCACTGGCTGGACGACTTCGACCACTTCACAACCGGGGCAGACGGTACGTCCACCTGAGGCTCGTTCGACTTGACCTGCTTCGCTATCGCCGCCGCGATGTCAGGAGTATGAAAAGCCAACGAGCGACGGATCGCTTCGATCGTCTCCAACCATGTGAACAGGCACCGGGCACTCGGAGGGTCTTCCAACTCCACAGCGATCTGCTGATCCAACGTCTCCAACGCAGCCAGAATGTTCATCAACGCAAAGTCGATCTGCGACGAGACGCCCTTGCGGAGACCGTCGGAGCCGGTGTCGCCTTCGGTCAGGTGCTCACCGGTACGAAAGCGGTCGTGAAGATCCGCTGTTGTGATGCTCATGGTAGTTTCCTGCCACACTCGCCGCATGTGGGGCGAGTGTCGATCACCTTGATGCCCATTTTCTTCTCCCGCCACATCGGGTCAGCCTCGTCCAGACATCCCAGACACAGGTTGCGTGGATCTAGCGGGTAGTCACGCACACGCGGGGCACCACACTCGTCGCATGGTGGACCCGTCGGCAGGCATCCGGGGGATGTAGGTTTGGTATTTATGCTCATGGGGTTCCCTCCTTGGAACTCAGAGTAGCAAGCGCATGTGACAGCCACCCCCGAAACGAAGGCGGGTCAGGTAGGACACCGAGCAGCGCAGCCAACCGCTCCTTGTTTTCCGGCGTCAACGGTCGCCCCTCTTCGCCGCCCCTCAACAGGACAGCCAGATGAAGACGAAACGGCCCGCCGAGGCTGCTGCGTTCGTTCAGGACAAGGTGCGAGACGCCCTGCCAGAGATCCTTGTAGAGCGTCTCGTAGTCAGGGTCAGTCATCGGACACCACCAGCGGGGCATTACCCTCGCCGTAGATCAAGTCTGAGGCTCGGACGTAGTTCCGCTGACTCTGGTGGAACTTGGTTGGGGTCAGTGGCCCCAAGTTGTCCGTGCGGAAAGGAACCTCACCCTTAGGTCGTGAGATGCCTCCCGACCGCTCGTAGGTGTCCCAGTCCCTCAACAGCCAGAACATCTTGCAAGAAGGACAGTCGCTACCTTGGGGGTGGACGTTTCGCTGGTGGTCGTCGCTCTCTATTTCGTCCAACGCTCGGGTTTCAAGTTCTAGGTACGTCGGTTTCATCACTTAGCCCCAACCGGCGAAACGAAGTCAAGCATCGCTTTCGGATAGCGGGCAAGGTCGTCGGCGGTACAGGTACGGACCCTCGGTGTACCGTCGGACTGCGGGTAGGGAACCCCGCAATACTTGAACATTGGGTCGTGGTCAATGGCGCGCAGAGCGTTGTAGCGACAGGTTTTCATATCCCTGTAAACACTGTCCCACCACACTTCGCCCGCTGGTGTGGTCACCACAACGCACCACTTCCAATATTTGTAGTAGCCATCCCACCCGGCGTTGAACACGGTCGCTGTGTAGCCGTCGTCCGACTTGTGGACGTAATGCCCGGCTTCGATCCTCTCCCACTTGGCAGTCATCACACAGCCTCCAGACTGTTGACCAAGACCAGCCCATAGAACTCGTCGGTCTCAGCATCCTTGACGTAACAGTGACCCATCGTGCCGTTCCTCGGGCATCCGTGTGGCTGCGTCTTCACAACCACCGTCCCCGTCTCCGGCGCGTGCCCGGTCGGGCTGAACAGGTCGTAGCCGACCGGCTCGTAGGTGTACCGCTTGGCAGCCATCACGCACTCACCAACGCTTCGGCTAGCGCCTCTACCAGAGCGTGCAGCCGTCGGCGCTCTTCGTGTGTCGGGAACGTCGGTTCGTGACCAAGGTGATCGCCCAGCAGGCGGGCCTCATCCTCATCCAGCACGATGACGGTCAGGTTCTTACCGCTCGTTATCTCAGCCATTATCGACCGTACCCCCAGCCTGTGACAGTCCACTGACCGTCCCAGTCGCCCGAGTAGGCGCTGGAGTAACTGCTGACCCGGAAGGCGTACTTGACCTCGCTGCCCCAAGTCACATCCTTGATCCGGTAGGTCTTGGCCTCGCCCCATGCGCTGCCCTTGACAGGAGCCACGGTTTCAGACGGCCCCGGTGCGCTAGTCCGCACCTGTTCGACCGGCTTGACCTTGACGCTCTTGCCCGAAGGCGTCAAACCGACGACCTCGTAGAAATCGACCTGAGTCTGGTCGTAGCCCCACGAGCAGGCGAAGAGGTCTCCGACCTGAACGCCCTGATCCTGAACAACTGGTGTCTCCACTGTCTTCTCTCCTTGGTAGTCGGTCCCTGTCACGAACTCCAGCATAGCGCCTCGTGTAGCGTGATGCAACTCTATCGGGTGCCCTGTGGCTCGGTGCTCACAAGTTCCGCACCTGTCGGACGCTTACCGAAAGCAAACGTCGCATCGTCGTCGCTGTGCTCCAGCGTGGCGGTGAACCGAACCCGGTCACCCTTCACAACCCCGACAATCCAATCCCGTCCATCATCGCTGCTGCGACCATCAAGAGAAGCGGGAACGGTGACCCACACCCGGTAGCCGGTGTCGGCCTTGACCATCATCTTGTGCGCCGGGAACCGACCCTCGGTCCACTTCATCGAAACGACCTCACCTTCGACCTCAACCTTGCCGGTCGGGGCATCGGCGGCGGCTGCCTTCTCGGCGTCCCACACGGCCTGCTTGGCTACCCACTCAGCATCGTGTTCGACTGCCCGCTCGGCGGCGTCGATCTGCTTGTCGCTGAGAACCCCGTGGTAGGTGACCTGCATTGCGAGGCTGGACAGGAACCCGCCCTCGGCGGCTTCCATCGCCGCCCACAGTTCCGGGTGGACAGCGGCGAAGGCATCCTTATTGGCCTGCGCCTTAGCGACCTGATTTGCCTTCCGCTTCTCGGCTCGGGCTTCCCGCTGGGCTTCCTTCTTCGCGAGGAACTCTTCGACCTCAGCGTCAGTCCACCCGGTTGGGAACTTCCAGTCTTTGCCGTCCACCGGGTCGCTGCCGAAGCCGCTGCATCGGAAACAGGTGAAGCCGGGCCAGCCCTTCCAACCACCTGCGCCACCACAACGGGTGCAGTCCCGTCGGACGGGAACCTTGCGCGGCTTCGGGATGTCACCCCGGAGGATCGTCGTGGTCTCAGTCATCACTTGGCTTCCGTGGCAAATGCTGCGGCCACGGCTGCCCTGACCTCAGCGAGATAGGAGAAGTCGTTGTAGCCGTTGCCTATTTCCAGCACCGTGGCCTGCTTGTCGGAGTCCGTCAAAGTGAGCCGCCACGCACCCGCCCCCCACCGAGTGACCCGCTGGGTGACCTGCCCGACGATCTCGCCGCCGACCACGATCTCGCGCCTTGTGGCACCGCTGTGGTCTCCACAGTCCTGCTTGATCCTGACCTTGACGGCACGGCCACACACTTCTTGGAAGGTCTCGGTCCCGGTCACGAACTAATCATAGCCTGCGTGGAGCGTGGATGCAACTCTATCTAGCGTTAGGAGTAGTTGCCCTTCATCTGCCAAGGATTCGCCTGCTCAATCCCAGTCGGCCCCACCACCGGGACACGCCCCCTCGGCGTCTCATACAAAGCCAACAGGATCGCCTCAGCCCGGTCAGGCGACGGCACCCCCCGCTTTCGCATCGCGTCCTTCTTCTCTATCGCGATGCGCCCCGACGAATCCGACCCGTACCGCGGCACCGACAACTGGGCAGCAGTCTTCCGGTCGATGTCCAACCGGATCTCCTGACGACCCCCACTGTCCGGCTGGAGCAACGTGCGAGCGTTCCACCACATCTCAGCCCGCTGATTCGCGAACTGCTGAGGCGACCCCGACCGCTCACCAACATTGACCCGGACAATCTCAGCCGAATGGCGATGCTCCGACTTCCACGTTTCCAGAATCGAAGACACCCCCCAACCGACACCCACCGAGTCGATCTTCACCCTGACCGGTTTGCGCCACGGCCCCGTCGCCGCCAGCCGCTCGGCTTCTTCGATCTGGCGAAGCACCTGCCCGGCAACATCGACAGCGTTGAGGTTCGCCGCCCCACCTTGGCTGTAAACGATACGCACGGTGAACCCCTCAGCGCGAGCCACAGCCACCTCGTCACCACCGCCCGCTGCGACATCCACCCCGAGGCGAATCTGGTCGGACGCCGACGGGTCTTCGTTCTCCATCGACTGTTCGATCCAGTCGATCGGAATGACCCGGTTGCCGCTGTCCCTCGGGAAGCGGGCATGGACGCGGGCTTCGACGTAGGACGAATCCTCGCCGAACTCGCGAACCACATCGTCCACCCACTCAGGACCGATCAACTGGCGGGCGACTTCCGGCGGGCACTCTTCCCCGGTGAAGTTCGGAGTGTCGTGAGCGCCGATACGGATGATCTCGTAGTTGCCGGATTCGACAGCCCGCTCAAACCAAGTGTCCGAATCGTCCGACGGTGGGTTGCCGATCGCCAGCAGGCGGGTGTGGCCCCCGGTCATCAGCGACTCAAAACTGCGTCCCAGTGTCGGGCTGATACCTCCGGCTTCGTCCACGATGATGAGTAGGTGCGGAACGTGGATGCCCTGCACCGCGGACTCGTCGTGGTCTGACGGTGAAAACCCGAACGCCACAAGGTCGCGTCCGACCTTCCATTCGGTCGTGGTCATCTCTCCTAGCAGACCGTTCATGGCGTGGACCCGTCGGATGTGCGGCCACAGGATGGTTCGCACCTGACGGAACGTGGGAGCGGTCGTGATGACGAGCGCCGTGCCGGGAGGGTGGACTGCGCCCCACCATGCGACGGCCCGTGCTGCGATGTGGGACTTGCCGGGGGCGTGGCACGCCGGGACAACTGTCCTCTTGTTGTCCACCAGTGATCGGAGGATGTCGCGTTGCTTCGACCAGAGGAACTCGCCGAGGGCGATCTCTACGAACCCTTCGGGCCAGTCGGCGAACGCCGCCCACTTGGTTCCGCGTTCGGCTTCGATCGCTTCCCACGCGTGTGGGCCTTCGGCCATCAGGAGCCGGATGCGTTCCTCGGGTGGGAGGTCGAACAGGAGATCCAGTGTCACATCGGAAGACTAGACCGTACTCCGACAACAAGTTGCACCATGAGTGCTAGATCGTGCTACACTCAGTCCATGATCGCCACCCCGACCACCGCCACCTATTCGGTCCTCGTCGTTCTGTCGAAGGCCCAGCACCTCTTCCTCGCGTGGAAGGTTCTCCCGGCGTGGCAGGTGATGTCCCCCGAGTTCGGTCGCCCGTTCGTTGACTGCGACAACCGCTACCGAGAGGCCGTCGTCGGAAGCCGCGCACCACGCCGCCCGATGATGTCGGAGGTCCAAGACGGCTGGTACGTCTGCGTCAACGGCACTTCCGAGGACCACGCCAACTTCGCCCGCTTCCTGACCGACATCGTTGGCAAGGCTCGCCCTCGCGGCCAGTGGGGGAAGGTCGCCAAGCAGTTCGCTGCCGCCGCCGAGGCCGGAGTCGAAACGGTGCCCCCGAGGAATGGCTGGGACAAGATCGCTGCTAGGTACAGCGAGGCCGCTGAGTTGCACCACAGGGCTAGACCGTGCTACACTGAGTTCGTGACCGAGACCGACCACCAAGGAGAGACAATGGACATGAGCGATCCGGCGGTACAAGAAATGCTGGAACAAGACAAGCAAGAAGCGTTAGCCCGCATCAAGGGCGTGGAAACCACCGAATACACCGTCGTCAACCATATGCAATACGACTACGGCGTCCACAAGGTCGGCTGCCGCGACATCGCACGGGCCGAACGACAGGGACTCGTCAACCAGACCTACAACATCACCGTCACCGACGGCGATGATCTTGTCCGGGCCGTTGACCTTGACCTGTTCGCCTGTGGGATCTCTTCTGACTACGGCATGACCCCCGAAGAATACGCCGATGCCGGAAACAGTTTCGAGGCTCGGGTCTTCCCATGCACCAAGGAGGTCAAGTGATGGCCGATTCCGTCTACCTAGTCATCACCCCCGGCGGTGACGCGTTCCTCGCGGAAACCACCGACGACTCACTAGCCGACCTCCAAACTCTGGTGGATGGCTGGGTCGAATGTGTCGCCCTCCCCGGTCAGGTAGACGCATGGGTCAACGAAGAGGGGCTGTACCGCGACGACCTTGGATACAACCTGCTCGGCACCTACATGGTTCGCGGCTGGACCGGGAACCCCGGCTACAACCTTGTCGGCCCGGTCGTGTTCGCAGCACACGACGACGAAGGCAACACGCTGCCCTGCCCGGCGGGGTTCATCGCCGACTCCGTGCAGAAGGGTGTGGAGTTGACCCCGAGGTTCCAGTCCGACAACGTGCTCCTGCTGGTCCACACGATCGAAGAAATCAAGGCCCGCATGGACGAAGCCAAGGAGGACGCATGAGCGACCTGTTTGTCCCTGATGGAACGACGTACACGGCTCCGACAAGCCGGGCGCTGTACCACGCGACATGGCAGACCCACCTTGGGTCGATCATGGAGAAGGGTCTCCAGCCCGGCTTCGATGGCTGCGTCTACCTTGCCGGACCGAAGCCCGCCCACGCCGCGATGTTCGTCGCCATGAGGGGCGGCGAGTTCGACGGGTACACCGAAGTAGAGGTCGATGGCAAAACGGCGACCATCCCAAACTTCGTCCAGCATGACCACATCTACGTCATCGAAATCCCAGTCGATGAACTAGACCCGACGAAACTGGGCGAGTCTGGCGACCACGACCCGGCGGCGTTTCCCGCCGACACCGAGTCATACACCTACGACGGGGAGATCCCGTACAACTTCGACTGGAACGTCTACCAGTTGGACATGCCAAAATAGGAGAATAGAAACATGGAGGAGATCCGATGACGGTCATCCGAGTGAACGTGTCGAAGTTCGACGCCGACGGTAGATCAACGTCAGACATCGTGCGGAAGATTGACGCCTACCTGCCCGCCAACTACGCCGTCGCCTACAGCGGACCAAACCCGGACGGCTCCGTCACCGTCACTGTCGAAGGCACCGATAGCGCCGGGTGGACCGCCGCCGGTTACGTCGTACCCCGGCTCGCATCCGGCCTCTACACCGCAACGATTGAGGAGGAAATCCGATGACCGAACAACACCGGATGATCTGCTACGACGACGAAGGTTCGTTGGAGTGCGTATGCGAACTCCGCGAGGGGTTGGATCACCGGCAGGCTGAACTGTTGAGCCGGGCCGAAGCCGACCGCCTCGTCAATGACTACTCTTTGACGATGACCGCAGCCGTGCTGAACGCGATCCGGTGAGCGCCCTCAACGGGCAGATGCCCCACACCTACGACCACCAGCCCGGTGACGGCTGGTCCTACTCGGTGCTCATCTCCGAACTCCCCCATCACGGTTTCATGGGAGGCGGCAGCCCTGACGACTATGTGGTCGTCACCGTGTGGCGTCCCCACGACCGGGGCATCGGACACACCTACGTCATGGCGAAGACCGGGACACTCACCGACCGGTACGTCCAAGAGAAGTTCGGGACCGGAGTCAACGACCCGGTGGTGGTGCGTCACATCGCCGACGCGATCCGTTCGGCGTTGGGGCGACCGGGGTTGGATGGCGAAAACTGGCTGTGATCTGGGAGCCTCGTCAGGATTTCTTTGAGATTTCTTGACGGTTTCTAAATACCCCCTCTGACCTGCGGTTTTGTGGGGGTCATTCCTGACCCTTAGGCTCCATGATGTTGCATGGCGCTACACATGGGACTACGATGAGTTCGTGAGTGAGCAGCGGTTCCACGAGGTTCGGGTCCGGTTCCAGTGGGAGCGGGCGCGGCACGGTTTCTACCGGGCGGCGGTCGTCTTCTCTTGGCGGCGGGCGCGGCGGGCCGTTCGGTTCGGTGCCGAAGACGCCGCCGTTTGGTTCGTCGGCTGGCGGCAGGCCCAGCGGGTCCAGAGCGCGGTCGTCACCGGCTGGACGATCGAAGAGTTCGCTGCTTCGACCGCCCGGTGGGGCTGCTCGGTGGTCGTCTGATGAGCGCCGCGACGAACTGGCCCTTCAAGGGTGGGGACCGGGTGCGGCTGCCAAACGGCGTGGCCGCGACGGTGCTCGGTGCCGACGGCAGGATCGTGGAAGGGGCGCTCGCTGCCGGTGACGACGGCGTGACCTACTTCGTGGCCCCCACGGTCGTGACGCTTCCCCCTGTCAAACTCAATGATGAAAAGGAGAGCAAGTGAAGACTCAGGCACAGTTCAAGAAGAAGGCGGTTGCCAACTTCAAGCGGGCCAACCCTGACGCTGCCGATGTGACAGTGGAGTGGGTCTGGTGCTCCAAGAAAGTCAAGGGGTTCGACGGCTCCTTCGGCTGGAACGGCACGTTCGTTGCCAAAGCGGCTGGCTTCAACACGAAGCGGGTCGTCTGTCTGGGCTTTGAGGACGGCAGCCTCTCAGTCCGGTGACCGACCAATCGACAAAGGAAAAAGGAGAGCAGACATGAGCGAGTTTGTACCGACCAAGGCCCAGTGTAAGTACGTCAGCAAGGCTGGCGACGAGGACCGGTTGCTTGGTGCTTCCGGCACCTACGGCTTGTATGAGGGCAGCCTCTACGCGCTGGGCAAGTACGGTTACCTCGCCGGGGCGGTGTGGGGCACCGACAGGGGTTCGTTCTTGGTAGCGATCACCGCCGCCGAGGAAGAGGTGGCCTACTTGGTAGCCGAAGCCAAAGCAGAGTTCGGCTTCTAACGCCTAGCGGTTGGCCCCGGCTTCGGTCGGGGCTTTCTGCTACCCGGTGAGCGTTTCACCACCATCCACGACGAACTGCTGCTTCCCGCACCGTGAACAGCCATCCCAGAACAGACGCTTCGATCCGGGGATCTCTACGACCTCAGACACAAGATCGGTTCGGTGCCAGTCGTGTTCAACGCAGGGTTCCTGCGCCCGCGGTGGTGGCGGGATGGGCCGACCAGACGCCGACAACGGAACGGTGCCCAAACGGTTAGTCGCTCATCGCCAAGTGGTCAACGCTTCCCACCGAAGTATGGGGTCGCGTGACCGAGGCTGACCATCTCATCATTCAGGCACTCACCCTCGTTGTTCAGGATGCGCCCAAGGATGCGGCCATACTTGCCCTTGTCATCAAGGGTGGTCTGGATGATGACGCTGCCTTCCATCCCGCTCACCCAGTCTTCGACGTACCGCTTCGCGGCGAGGCCCGCCTGCTTCTCCACGGCGTCACGGGTCCGAGACTCTGGGGCGTTCACCCCGTGGAACCGAACCCGGCCCTTCATCTGGATGTCGAAACCGAGATCCATAGTTACGTCGATGGTGTCACCATCCACAACACGATCCACTGTTGCTCGGTAATGAAACAGGTTGCTGCTGCTCACGCTTTGACCTCCGGTTAGTCGTTGAGTGTAGACGGGCGGGTCAGACGCGATGGACTTCTCCAACGCGACGCGGGCCTGACTGGACTGGTGGCGCAGGTTACGCCACGACCGGCGCAGGCCGATCAGTCGTTCTCTCTGATAGTCAACCGGTACCACCCGTCATGCCCTGTGCTGTAAACGGAACCCCTGACAACGTAATCACCCGGAGCCAATGTCTGTTCAATGCGGCTGTCCCACGAGTCGGACACGTTGACGATGACCGGGGTGTCGCCGTCATCCCATGCGATGACCGAGTTCGGGAACTCGTCCGGGTCTGTCGCGTTGCTCGGCGGGTTCGCGCAGGTGCTTCCACAGTCACGGCCACCATCGTCGTTGTAGGCGATCTGGGCACCGACCGTGATCTCCGAAGTGTCCCCGGAGTGCGCCCCTTCGTCAGTGTCGGTGTCGTAGTTGAGGAAGATGTACGGATCGGCGAACTGGCTGTTCCCTGCGATGAACTGGGCATACGTCAGGTTCGTGTCGGCGTCGATACGGATGTCGGTCGATGCCGTCAACTGGAACGAGACGTACTCATAATCTGTGCGGCTCTCTGATTCGACGATGCACCAATCGCCCAGTCCGGTCCACCCGCCTTGGCTACATGATGCCGGGATTGTGGAGTTGGCTGTTGTGGTAGTCGCCGCCGTGTATGAGTCGCCCGCGGTGACCATCGTCTCGGAGTCTTCCCAAGCCCGCTGAGTGCTGCAACCGCTTTCCACGTTGTCAACGTAGGTACAGGTCACGGTGTCAGACCCGGCGCGGGCCACCACGGTTGTCGTGTCCACAAGCGTGTTGGTCACCGTCGTCGCCGTTGCGACTGCCTCGTACCAGTAGGTGTCATAAGAGTTGTTCGTCAACGAGGTTGTGACGTTGGTTGTTGTCTCGGTTCCCGTCTGGGTTGTGACGACGACAGTGGACAGGGTTTCCGACAGAGCCTCAACGGTCGTCTGGGATGTCATGGTCGGGACATGGACCGGTGCCACATACACCTCCACTATCCCCTGATCTAACACGAAGTCGGGCAGCACCTCACCCGCCACATCGGCGTCAACGTCTCCTGCTTCGACAGCCACGACGACCGCGGCCCACCCGGTGAACCCCGCCGGGACTGCACCCCAGTCGTCGTAATAGGCCGGGTTGTGCGCCGCGTCATAATCATCCCAAGTGGCGAAGCCGCCGGGGGCGTCCTCGCAGGCTGGTGTGCCCCGACACCCGGAGTATTGGTCCCATGACGGGACGGTCGTGACCGGAACAGTCGTGACCGGGGGTGTGGTCGTGACCGGGGGTGTGGTCGTGACCGGGGGTGTGGTCGTAGCCGGTGGCGTAGTTGTGGCCGGTAGTGGTTCTTCATCTACTCCCGGCTCTGGTTCCGGTTCCGGTTCGGGTGCAGGCTCTGGTTCTGGCTCTGGTTCTGGCTCCGGTTCTGGCTCCGGCTCCGGTTCTGGCTCCGGCTCCGGCTCGGGTTCCGGTTCGGGTTCCGGTTCCGGTTCCGGTTCCGGTTCCGGCTCAGGCTCTGGTTCCGGCTCAGGCTCAGGTTCCGGCTCAGGCTCAGGTTCCGGCTCCGGCTCAGGCTCCGGCTCCGGCTCAGGCTCCGGCTCCGGTTCGGGTTCGGGGATCGGTTCGGGTTCAGGGTCAGGTTCCCAAGCAGCGAGCACCACCCGGTCGTCCGCGTGCTCCTCAACGAACTCTTCGACCCACACCTCCGGGTCGGCGTCCCACCACTCCTCCTCCTCCACAGCAGCGAACGTCTCCGCTACTGCCTCGGCTTGGTCCTCAAACCATTCGTCGTCGTAGGTGACCTCATCCCACTGTTCGTCCTCCCAGTAGTCATCGGCGACGATCAGCGTTTCGGCGAGGCCCGGCGCGTCATCAAACTCCGGCGGGGGTTCCCATTCGCCGCGTTCTTCGATCTCTTCGACATACGACCCACCGAGCACCTCTTCCACCCGGTCCTCGGCGACCGCTTGGAAGTATTCAGCGTCCGACGCGACCCACGCTTCGATCTCTTCTTCCTGCTGGTCAATGTCTCCGGTGTCCTCATCGAAGGTGATCGCCAGCACCACCGGGGCTTGCGGCAGCGGGGGTGTGGTGGGTTCTGGTCGTGCCGGGTCCGTCGGCGGGGTCGCTACCGGGGCTTCCACTTGGTAGGCAGTCAGGTCCACTTCGACTGTGGCTAACTCAACTCCGGCGTCGTCGGCTATGGCGATCGACAGCACCGACGGCTGTTCAACCACGCCCGGCTCGTCTGGGGTTGGCCCTCCGGGCAACGGTTCAACGGGGGGAGCGGCAACGAACTGGACGGCGATTTGTTGGCCGTGCTCTATCTCTATTTCAACCTCAAGGGCGTCTACCGCGATCGCCACAGTCGCTTCTTCGATGTCGGCGACCGCTACGGCTTCCTCGGAGAACTGGATCAGCGACGTTGGTTCGCCCTCCGGTTCCGGTTCTCCCGGTGCTACCGGCTCAGGCTCAGGCTCCGGCCCGGTGGGCACCTCGGCTTCGATCTGGACAGATCGCTCGTCGTCAAGGATCAGAAGCGAAAACTCTTGGGTGGTATCCTCTTCGGGTTCCGGCTCCAGCGGGGCTTCGGTACTTGAGGGGCTACTTGGGCGGCTTGGTTCGACCTCCGCTGGCGCTGGAACGTCAATAACGTCAACGTCGGCGGTGAAGTCATCAACGCCGGGCGGGAGGAACACCAGCACCGGGTCAGCGGTGCTTGGCCCTGAGATCAGGTACCGGTACGTCGCCCCTTCGATTTCGTTGACGAACGTGCCGTCGTAGTAGCCGAGCCGGTCGCCCGATTCGGTTTCGATCTGGATGGACATTTGCTTGTCGCCTGATGCGGCAACGGTGAGCATCGTTCCGGCTTCTTCGTCGTCGGTGGGGCAGAACCCGCATGTGAACGGCCCCGACCGGGAGGTCATTGGCGTCAACTCCATCGTCCCGGTACCGCCACCCCACGCCTCGGATGCTTCGGTCGGGTTGGTTGCTGCAAGGGCGTAGGCCCAGCCCTTCTCGTCTACGTCGATCCACCGTTCCGAGGTCGGCCAGTTGGAGTCGTAGATGTGGATGCGCCACCGGTCCCCGTCGGTGGTGACCTTGTACGGGGTGACGGCGTGCCCTCCGTGCTCCGAGTAGATACCGACCGTGTAGCCGACGGACGGTTCCCCGGCTTCGGCTGCTGCGAAGTCTTCGTACAGGATGCGGGCCAGAGCCAGCGGGGACAGTTCAAGGAACGCTGACGCCTGCTCCTGTACCTCGGTGGCGAACTGGGTGACATACCAGTAGGCGATCTCTGACAGCAGCGCCGGGTCGGCCTTGACCAGAGCGGCGACATCATCGACGTTCTGGAACGACGACAAGGTGACCGGATCATTAGCGAGGCGTAGCGACAGGACGGTGAGTCCTTCACACAGCCCTCCGCGCATCGACCGGTTGGCCTGCTGGATGAGTTGCAGGATGACCGGGTACGGGGTGCATTGGTTGTCCACTACCGACGAGCAGACCTGTCCGTCGCCGTAGAGCCGTCGGGCCATGTTGACGGTCAACTCGGCAGGGGCTTCACCGCCTCCAAAGTTCTCAAATGAGAAGCCATCGCGGTCGGGGGTGTACCGCAGCGACGCCCCCACCCCTGTGGCTTCCGGGGTTGGGTCGGCAATCGTCGTGGCCGTCGGTGCAACCGTTGTCGTGGCTGTAGGAGGACCGCTGGTCGTTGAAGTGCTCTGAGTCGGTTCTGGAGCCGTTGTGGTGACCGTCTGAGGAGCCTCAGCAGGGGTAGCGGCTTTCCCCCCACAGGAGACTGCCAGAAGCGCCGTGAGGACGGCTAGCCATAGACGCCGGGTCAACGACGACGATGGGATTGGTACCAGAACAGGAGACCAACTCCGACGACCAGAACCGCGGCGACGAGGATGACGGTCATGGACCCGCCGGGTGCTCCGCTCATGTCGATTGAGAAGTTCTTGGTGCCGCCCCCCAGTAGGTCGCCTTCCGCTTTCAGGTCGGCGACGGCACCTTCCAGCATGGTGACCTGATGTTGGAGTTGGGCTTGGGAATCTGAGTGGTCACTCAAGAAACCAAATGCGCCACCGAGGGTCGCGGGCAGGCCGACGATGTACGCGATGTTGTCCTTGATCTTGTCGATCAGGCCGGTGGCTTGTTCCACCCGTGTTGAGATCCCCGGTGACGAAATCCCCGGCGGGGGGACGTTCAGGTAAGGGGGTGCAGACGATGTTGCAAAGTGCTCGTCAAGAGTACGCTGGATGCTCCGCAGGGCTTCCGTTGTTTGATCGTCGTCCATCGTGGCTCCATCCGGCCACGACGGGCACTACATCTACTGGTACTTAGTGGTCGTACATTAGTCTTCCGGCAACTCTGCTGGGTCTGCTGAGGTCTTGACTAGCGAACCGCTAGCGTCCCCGATTGGGAGGATGCTCGCAGCATACGACTTGAGAATCGACAGCGCAGCCGGAGCCGCGGAAACCGCGATCATTTTCATCGTGGACAGGTCAAGGTCAGTCATCCCAGACGCCACGATCAGCCCAACCACGCTTTGGACGTAGGTTGAAATGGCCCTCTCGGCGACATCCTTGAGTTGGTCGAAGTCCAGTTTCATCATCATGTCGTCACCGATGGTTTCACAGTCTTCTTAGCAGGGGCTTTCTTAGCGGGAGCCTTCTTGGCTGCGGGCTTCACAACCTCCGGCTCTGCTGCCTCCGGTTCTGCGGCCTTCTCGGCAGCCTTCGCCTTTGGCTTGGCCGCTGTCGGATGCGCCGACTTGTCCAACGCACCCCACGTCACCGGGCCTACATTCCCATCGGCAGCAAGGTGCTTCTCGTTCTGGAAAGCGACAACAGCCCGCTGCGTACCGATGCCGAAGCGCCCGTCAATAAGTGACAGGTGGCCCAACTCCCGCAACGATTCCTGCAACGCACGAACATCATGCGTGTTGGTTGCCGTGGTGACACTCAGCCACGATCGGTCGGTCATGTCTTCTCCTAACTGGTGAACAGGGCGTCGAATGTCTTGACATCAACGACGCCTGTGGCGGTCAACCCTTCCTTCTTCTGGAAGGCCCGAACGCCTGTCTGGGTCTTCCTACCGTAGATCCCGTCGGCAGCGCCAACACGGATACCCCTATTGCCAAGCAACGTCTGGGCGGTCTTGACTGCTGCACCCCGCGACCCACGCTTCAACGGCGTTGAGATCACCGTCTGGCGTTGCGCGTGGATTGCCGCGGCGATTCCCTTCCAGTCCATCTTGTGCTTCGGCGCGTCGTGGCGTTCGTAGGGTTCGCCGGTCAGGGCCGGAGCCGGGAACCAGTCCGTGGACATGCGCGGCTGATGATGCCACCATTCGCTCGCCACCGTTGGGCGACATCCGAACTCAGTTGCGATCTTGTTGATGTCAGGCTTCGGAAGTTTCCTGTCCAACTGGTGCAGGTCAACCGCGTAGCACCATCCATCGGCACCCTGTTGCATGTGCCAACTTCCCCTCCAGATTCCGAGACCGTCCATGCCCTTCGGCCCAAACCGGCGCGCCGGATTGGCCGCGAGGATCTTGGACCGCCCAGATTTGTACCGGTCATAAAAATACTGCTGGTCAGCCAGTGATCTACATGCCGACGACACAGCCACCCGGCCCTCAATGCGGGAATCAGAGAAGAACGCCTCAAGGCGCTGAACGAACTTCGGGTGCAGCAAATCCAGTTTGACACTGGACTTCGTGGTTGGAATGTTCACGGCTTCGATGCTAGCCGAGCACCGCTTGAACAGCAGCCCACTTGACCCCGGTTGCCTCAGTCGAATCAGCGGTCAACACCTGATCGTTGCTACCGACCCCCAAAAGGGACGACGTATCCGCACCTGTGCCCACGTTCAGATCACCCTTGGAATCAGTATCCAACGTCAAACTCACCACCCCGGTGGTGCCCCCCCCGGCCACGCCATTCGACACGGCGATTTCGGTGATGTCCCCGGTCGGTGCTTGGTCGATTCGTTGGTCTATTCGCCCACCCATGCTGCCTCCTAGCCGAAGTAGGTCACGAAGATCGTGCTATCTGATGACCCGGTGCGGATCAGTTTCACCACGTCCATACTGTTGTAGACGGTTAGCACACTGAAAGGTTGGAGGACATGACCAACCGAAGCCGTGGGGGTACCCCACCTGACACGGATCTGGTTTGCCCCGTTCGTTATCAACGCCGTCAACGATCCTGACGGAATCGACGCCAACGCAACAGCGGTGGACGAAACGGTCAACGACTCGTCGCCCTTCAACACCCCATACGCTGACGCAGCGTCGCGTGCCAAACCCACTTAGATCCCCGGTCCCGGATAGCCAGCCGCACCCTCAGCAGCCGTCCTCGCTGCCTCACCCGCTGCCGTGGCCTTGACCACACCTGAGCCTTCCTTGGCGATCTCGGCGTCGTAGGCGGGCTGATAGGCGTCAGTCCCGGCGGTCGTGACAGGCGGTGACTTGGGCCAGACGACGTTGCTGTTCCGTAGCCCGGCGGTGGCGAGCAGGTCGCGCAACTCTTGCCGGTACGTCTGCCAGTCCTCTAGTGAGTCGGAGCCGAGCGGGAAGTCTGCGATCTGTGTGCGGTCGGTGCGGTCGAGGTTGCCGTTGCGCTGGCTGCGGATCTGGCTGAGGTCCAGATCGGCAGCCTCAGCCCGTGCGACCAGTTCTGCTTCTTCTTCCGCTGTCAGGTCGTAGTAGACCCCGTTGACAACCTTCTGTCTAGCCATTTCTATGCTCCTGTTACTCCGTAGAGGGTGAACGTACTGTATTGGACAAAGTTTGTGCCCGTAACTGGCCCCAACGTGATCTGATCCACCGCTGCCGTGCTGGACCACAGGCCAGCGACCATAGAAAGCGCCCACTGGTAGTCGGTCGTCGTAGCACCCTCGGCGGTTCCTTGGATCAGAACCTGCTTGAAGTTCGCCGTGTTTGAATAGTGGGGAATCCACAAGGTGCCCGTGCCGAATGTGCCGGCGGTACTGGACGACGCTGGCAAGTAGGTCTTTTGGATCGAAGCCACACCTGAGTCGCGCTGTGACGCTGGCGTGCCAGTCTTTGCGTACAGTTGGGTGAGCGAATAGTTGGTGCCAGTGTCACCGTTCAGTTGGACGTAAATCTCATCACTGTACGAAGAACCTCGATCCGAGCGGGCCGAAACCTCAAGGTACAAGTGATCGTAGGACGCCGAGATACTGCTCTCACTCCACGTTGTGGCAGACCCCGTGAGTTCGGTGTGGTCTATGACAGTGAAAGCAGCCATCAGGAGGAGTTCAATCCGTAGAGGGTGAACTCAGAACCACGGGCGAAACCCGCTGACCCGTTCGCCGGGTACAGCAACAGGCTGGTCACCGCAGCCGTGGCATCCCACAACCCGCTCCCAAACGTGAGGTACGGGTCCGCAGAGGTGCCGACCTCGCCAGACAAGAACATCAGAGTCGTGTTCTTGCTTGTATTTCGGTAGTCAAGGATGTCAACTATTGCAGAGCCGTACACGGTGCGAGGCTGCATCGTGGCAGTAACCATCTGCCCTGCCGCATAGGCACGGTCCGTAGCCGTTTCAGGTCCAGCAGCCGTAGAAGTATTCGTGCCGTACATCCTGTGTGTGGAGTAGTTGTTGGCCGTGTCGCCGTTGAACCGAATCCCGATTGTTTCATGGTTGTTGGCACGGACAGTTCTCAGGTTCATCCGCAGTTGCAGATGCTCATACGACCCCAGCGACGAGAACGTCACCGACGCAGCATCAGCCTCCAAATACGTTGTGGCGATTGCTTCGATCACAGCCATCAGGCAACCATCCTTGGCAGCACACCAAACAGCGAGAACGTCGAATCGGGCAAGTAGTCGAAGCCGCACGCAATGTCGATCCTGTTGATCGCCGCCTGCGACTGCCAAGTGCTTGCATAGATGCCCACCATCCCCGCACCATCTCGATCACCAGCAAACTGAGAGAATGCCGACTTGTATTTCCCCGAGTTGATATCGAACATGGTCAATACGCTGCACCCCCAAGGCTGAGGGGAAGCAGTACCCGGCGTAGCGTCGATATACATCAGGTTGGTGTATGAAGCGCCTGCTGCTCCAGACGCCGCCGTGTCATTCGCACCGTCGCCGTAAAGCCATTGGTAGGGATAGTTGTTGCCTGTGTCCGAGTTGAATCGGACATACGACGAGTTTGTTCCACCGACAGCCTCACCCGCTGCGTAACTGATGAGAATGAGATCCATGAACTGGGACCAGTCGGTTGAACTCCCATCGTCGGGACTGGTGAACGTAATCGTCGCAGTCGATGTACCGCTCACCGTCGTCGTGGCGATACCGACCCATGCCTCGCCGTCCGTGAGGACACCGTCAAC